>OJXO01000177.1_pt1 | contig 17958 bp, 28 predicted proteins | sample 1600721 | NCBI WGS metagenome assembly OJXO01 (sample SAMN04436634, study PRJEB24849) | human gut metagenome | biome: human gut; feature: NICU; material: stool | host: Homo sapiens | place: USA: Saint Louis, MO | collected 2010-01-30
CCGATGGCAAACGCGCCCAAGGCCATGGCCACCATGACGATGGCGCGGCGGCGGGGAATTTTTGGTCACAAAAAAAGTCTAATCAAATAAGCTGCTACTCAAAAGGATAGACGGACTACCCGTAATATTACACAAAAAAGAACAAACGAATTAACACCTGGCCACAGATTATCTCACCTCACAAAGTATTGCCTAGTCTTAATTATAAGCTATAAATAATCATGAAGTTACTAATACTCAATTAAATGTCCGCTTTTTACATATTTAAGCTATTGCTAAAACTTCCTAAAATATAAGGTTTTGACATGTTGTAAATAAAAAAGATCGCATCCAATGAATGCTTCACGTTGTTTGAGTTGACGTTTTAAATCTTCTAATTCTTTTCGTGTCATATCTGAAGGTTTCTTAACTTCTCCGTTGCTTAGTTCTTGAGGTTCTTCTCTTATGTCGTTAGGTAAAGTTGCTAATTCATACATGACAGTCAAACCTAGATTTTTCCCCGGGGAAATTTCAGAGAATTCTTCGCTAACTTTAATAAATTTACTTGCTTGCGATTTATTCAAATTAACTTTTTCAAGCCATTTACCAAATTCTCCATGTGCGATACATTTAAATGATAACTTTCTTCAATTTGCATCTCTATAGATCTAATTTTACGATTTATGATTAGTGGATTGTACTTTAGCAACAACTCATACTCTGAAATTTTTTGTTCTTCTATATAATACAATATTGATTTATTTTGTTTTAATATCATGGTCAGCCTCCCTGATTTTAAAATAGAGGGAAGACGTTGACAATAAAGTCAACGCCTTTAAATACTATTTTTTGCTTGGTGCTAAATTTGGGTAATTAATCATCTTTTTACCTAATGTTTTTTTTGCAATAAACCAGTTGCTTTTTGCCACATAAAATCGCTATAGAATCTTTTTGCATCATAGTACTTGAATTCGCCTTCTATAATTGGTTTAGCAACATCATTTAACGATTGTTGATTGATTATTTCACCGATATAATTATTGTTGCTTTCAATTTTAGCTTTAAGCTCATTGATTTGTTGGTTGATACTTTCATTTTCTTTCTCAACTGATTTAATAACCTTATTAGCATTATCTGTCTCACTATATGCTACTTTTTGTAATTGATCTAGTGATTTAATATTACTCGGTAAATTGACTACAATTTGACCATTAACATTTGGATTAGTAGCTTTTTCTCGTCTTAAATTATCTATCTCATTTAAAATTAATTCATATTCTTGTGTACTCAAGTTGCCTTCTTCTAATTTGTTGTATAATACATTAATACTATCTTGATATGAGCCATTATTAGCAATATGTTTACTTTGCTTCAACATATCTTTTATTACTTCTAAATGCGTTGGAAAAATTTCATTAACCGTTGGTTTTGAGTTTGTTTTACTTCCCATAATATCTCTCCTTATTCTTTTTAAGTAAATTTTTAATTTTATTTACTGCACTATGTTCTTTTTGATAATCCATTAGTTCGTTAACCCAATTCTCAACTACACTTAATTCTCTAAGTACACTAGTAAGTTGTCGATTCTTCGCTTTATCAATGAAATTCTGTTGTTTCACACCATCAATTTCTTCACGAATTTCTTTTATCTTACTTTTTATATGGTTCCATTCAAACATATTGATATTACTCACTACACGACCTCCTTTGTTTTATTTAGATTTATCTTGTTAACTAAATTGATAAAGTCAGCGCAAGATATGTTGCTTTTATGCAGGGGTAGGGGTTATACGTAGAACAAATTGAAAAGTTGCGAAGTCGAGCCCACCCGCCGTTCTCCCGTTTGGTCAAAAATGGTTAAATGGTTTCGACGGGGGGGATAATCTCCGCAATATTTACTTCTGTTTCATATCAAGATAATGTTTATAACTAATTCCTTTAACAACTTTTTCAGATGTCTCACAATATAATAAATAACGTGCTATCAGTTTACTGTATCCCATAACGCAACATCTCCTAATGTAATAGTGTATTCATCGTCTCACTTAGCTTCAGTGTCACAGGCAACCAACGTGTATCTGAACAATCAAATGGATTTGTCATAATAGGTAGATCTAGATACATACCATGTCTTGCATAAGTTGTTACATCTGTTCGTTCTAGTTCAAGTTGTTCTGATGTTAGTAAATTACCTACTATATTAATAACTTCCATACTCCACCCATGCCACAACACTATGTTCTCATTGTCTACATGAACGAATGTAAACTCGCCTTGATACTCAATGCACAATGATTCAAAGAGTTCTTCTAAATCAACAAAGGTTACATGGGTTTGGTATTTAATATAGTTGATAATATATACTTTCAATTCATCTTTAGACATGTCATACTCCCTTACGCTTTGACCTTGTTCATATTGTTCTTCACATGTTTAATAGGAGATACATAACTTACTTCCCTCTCGATGTGCTGCATACGATTACCTATACGATACTGATACCAATATGCATTATTACTAATCATCACATTCAATTCATTGATAAGGAACTCTATTGTCTTTATGTCTGCTCGTAAGAAGATTGTCATATGTCCTACGCTTGTATAGTGGTGCTTAAGGTTGTATCCTCTTAACCATAAGAACAGTAGCTCCATATTCAGTTTAGATTGAAGATATGCCTGACCTTTACTTGATAAACACCAGTCACATGTGATGAAGTCTATTTCTAAATACTGATACTTTCCATGAGTTTTATAGATATGGCAGATAGGTTTATTGTTAGTCTTTAACTGATTGATATCCAGATGATTCAGTCTTTGTTTATTTAGTGCGAATGTTTGAGATAACCTTTTGTGTATCATAATCATCACCCTTTATTCTTTTTAATATATCCTAAATAGTTTTTAATTCGTGCCATTACCAACTCAAATCCACCATGCGCAATCACTTTATAACTGGTGCGCCTATTACTATTCGGCACATAACTTTCACACCATGCAACCCATCTATTATCAATGTATTCAACATAAACTACTGATACTCTACTGATTGTGCAAAAATACACTTCTTCTGGTATGCCAACAATTAATCCTATCTTTTCAGCTTGTTCATCTAAATCATAATCATATTTAACGGCTTGCACTTCTAACAGTCGCCTCCCATTCCTTTTCACTTATTACATCGCCGTTTTTATTATCTCCAATCAATATACGTAACGGCTCAATATCTATGTTACATTGATTTGCATAGCTTACTGCTTTATATAAATCATCGTTTCTGTATTCACTTTGACCGTCTATAATACGTTGATATGCACGTTTACCCTCTCCACCTTTGCCACCTCTTACATGATCAAAATTATAATTAGGTAACACTCTTTCTATTGAGTATGATTCTAACGTTTGTTGTGTATAATTACCGTGTTTTGAAAATATACGTTTTTCAAAATCACCTTGATACATTTTAGGTTTTATTCCGTTATGTTTATATTTGCCTTTAAATGTTTGACTACCTGCTAAAACAAAATAACTATTGTCATGTGCCTTAATATCTACACCAGGCAAATATCCTATTTTTTGACCATATGCAACACCTTCTCGCTTATTAAAAATAATGTGCCTGCCACCACTGGGCGTGGTCTGTACTAATGTATTACGTGCATTCGATACAATTTCCTCATAATATGGTGTATGTTCAATACTTTCAAATCCATTCTCACCGTCAACATGGTTAATATCAATGTCGATACACCATATACCTCGAGTCAATACACCTAGTACATTAGCCCTATGATATTGATAAGAATGATATTCAATAAACTCGTCAGTTACATCTTTATCTGCAAATGACACTGTTGGCTTTTTATGTTGATTTAGTGGTATCACTTCAATATTCTTTTTCAATAATTGTTTCGCTACATGATAACCTGTCATTGAATATCACTCCTTTATATTAATCATACACACCATCATCACCGTTATTTTGTGTATAGGAATAAAACAAAATTATTCAAAATTTTTGTATGGTAAATTGTTGGTGATAATGGTGAGTTGTTTATATATCAGCTTTTTTTAGGTGTGTATTACGGTGTGGGAAAGGTGTGTCACACCATTATTCGATTAATGAATGAGCCATATTAAATAATTCTTGATTTCCAATTTTAAAACCTTTGTAATTTTTACCTTCTATCCAAATATCTTGTCGTGTAAGTACACCTATCTTCTTCATATCTTGACGAGCTTTTTTATATTTCATATTTTTATAATCCTCTTCTATTAGTCTTTGCAATGTCTCATTACCAGCAAGAATAAATCCTTGCTTAGATAATGCCTTCAACAAGACAACTTGTGTCTCAGTCAATTCTTCTTCACTAAAATAATGTTTCAATGTTACATCTTTAAATCTAAAATCTCGCCCAATTTCTTTAAGATATTCTAAACTTGTGATTAAAAACGAGACTGACGCTATTTCAGAATCTTCGTCATTTGGTTGGACAAAATTCCAGTAAGGCTCAAAAATCTTGTATCTTTCATCGTCAGTTTCTCCTATCGGTCTATCTTTAAAAGCTATTTTTATTGTTCTAGTAGTATTAGCTGTAATTTCACCAGTATCCACACTTTCATTTGTATCTAGTATTAATACAGACTTATTTTTAAATGTGAATGCATTACGACCAATGCCACGTCCTGAAATTGTTTCACCAGTTGCTATTTTTCTTAGTATTCTCATCATAGGTTTGGTTATTTCACCTGTTTCATTAGCATGTGCTATATCTGCACCATAGAAATTCATCCATTCGTTAGCTGCTTCAAAACCACCTGAGACAAGTCCATCAAAGTTCACTTTATTAACGTGTAACAGTTTATTAAATGTAGTTATAAATAAACCTTTACCTGAACGCCCGAAATCTTTAAATAAGAACCATTTTTCGGCTTGAATAAGTTTCATTTTGCGATACATTGTATAAGCATGTACCAGTTTTAAATTATGTTTACTTTTCTCGTTATCAGTAACCAAATCATAAAAATCATTTGGCGTTTTGAAATCTAAATCGTTGTAGTTTACGTCATACTTAATAGCGTATAACTCATTATCTTGTGGCTTTTCTTTTGTGAGTTTTAATTTCTTACAGTTATATATGAAATCATTACCAGTAATACTATATGGGTAAATTTTATATTCATGTTCTAATTCAAGATAATCACGGTATAATTCAAGCATGATTTCAAGAAAATCATCTATTTGGTTTTTAGGTTCAATCGGATAACTTAACTTAAAATTAGTATCGTCAATCACTTCATATTGATTATTTTTGACAATAAGGAATTGGTCTAATTGTTTAGAATAGATGACATTATCAGAAATTAAATCTGCAATAAAACGAGCATAATTATTAAAAGGATCTGGTTTAAAATGTGCTTCTTTTTCGTCTTGATCGTTAGTTTTAACGAAAATTCTTCCATATACCAGTCCAATTTCTTTAGGTTTTATGGTATAATCTAAAGTAAGATTATTAATATAATCACCTGCAACATCGTCTTTCTTGCGATGATACGCATTACCTTTGTTATCAAAAATTTGTTTATCACTAGAGATAGAAGCGAAATTTATTCGCTTACTTATCTCCTTAATTCTTGATAAATTGTTAGTGATTATATAATCTAAATTTGAATGAAACTCAAAATGCTTTTTGTATAAATTAACTTCGTCCATGTTATCAACCTTTCATTTGTGTTATTATTTATTTTGTATTTATTAAATTAAATACTTCTTTGTTATGCGTTATCTTTACTTTGGTCGGTGGAAGATGACGCTTTTTCTATGTCTTCTAACACTGTATCTAGTTCTTTTAGATAAATATTTAATAAATCAATGTGTTGAGTAATGTAACAACGATGTTCGTGATAACTCGCGCCGTGTGTCAATATTTCATCTTTAGTTAACAAATGACCACTATCATGCGTAAAATACTTATCATCAAACCAACCAAATGTTGTAACTGCATCATTGATTTTTCTTTTAATAATATCTATATCTTCAATCAAACTTTTAGTTTCCCAATTCATTATTTGACTCCTTTTCTAAACTGAATGACATTATTATCTTTTAACGTTGGCACTGGGACGCCGTAATAAGTGCATACATTTTCAAATCTTTTATATTTCTGTTCCCAATTATTAAATTCTTCTTCAAATTGACCGTACACACTTTCAAATTCAAATTCGAGATCGTCTAATACAATTTGCTCAATAGCCTCAGCACCTTTAATATCTCTTTCTTCTCTATATTCTTTAGCCTTTTCAGTTAAATAACCTGTCAACTCTGAAAGTCTTTCTGTTTCACCTCTTAATTGAGATACTTTCATACCTGCAATTGCTACATCGTCATATGCTTTTAAAATTTCTGTTATCATTTCATTCATTTTCCCATTCAAAATTATTTTCAATTTGTTGTATAACCCACTCAATTATTGCTTGTAGATGTTGTTCACGATCAACTGTTTCAGTCCATTCATTATGACCTTCTTTAAAATGATGTTCATACTCTGTGGCTTTGTCATTAGCAACTGAACCTAATGTGCTATAAATATCTTCAATTACTTTTAACTGTTCTTCATTCATCTTTACTCAACCTCCAATAAATTCAATCCGTATGCGACGCCGACAATAAAAATCGCAAATGCAAGATAAATACCAATCGCATATACAAATAACAATGTGATAAGTGATACTAAAGTTACGTAGAATATTTGATTTTTCATTGCGTTTCCTCCAACAAACGTTTGATATCTACACGCTTTAAATCATTGTTCTGAATATCCATTTGAGCAGTGATTTGCTCCATAAATGCATCGACATCAGATTTCTTAAATCGGTATGTGCTTCCTACTCTGAAATAGCGCATGCCGTTTTTAATAAGTAATTCATCTATTGTCGGCTTGCTTAAATTCAGATACTCAGATAATTCTTTGAACGTCATAAAATACTTATCACGCGCTAATTCGTCCACACGTTCATTAATTGCTTGTTCTAATAACTCACGTGCTTCATCTTCATCAATGCCGATATTAAACATTAGTTATGCCTCCTTATGCCATTTGTTGCTTGTCATTGTATTTGTCGTAAATGTGCTTTTTCACAGATAAAGGAAGATTATATTTATCAACAAATACCATAAATTCTACTGTGTCACTTAATACTTGCTGTCTTAACTCCAGCATTTCCTGTGTCATATCTCCCTTTTGAACCATCTTAAGAAAGCCATATACGTTTGATACTGCTTTATTACTAATTGATTGAGCTTTGCAATAATCTTTTTTAGAAATAGCTTTAATACCATTTTTCAAGTTATCCATAGCTTCTTTTTGTTTTTCTTTGTCTAACATTCGGAATGCTTCATATCCTTTTAGCCCTGTTGATTGGCGTAACTCAATTAACACGTCACAAATCCAGTCTTGAAAGTCTAGTGCCTCCGTTTTGTTAGACCTCATTACAAGTCTATAGATGCCTTTTTCATTGATAACTGTGTAATCTTGGAATTTTCTTGATTTCTTTTTATCTGATGTGGTACGCCCTTTAAGAGTACCTCTTGTATGCTCGGGTAAATATCTTGTAGCAGTGTACGCATCTCTAAAACCTAATACCTTTGCCACATCGCTTGCTATAGCCCAATACTCACCGTCTTTTTCGATAAACCTTATTTCTTTGTCATTGAAAATTTGGTTAATCATTGGTTAAGCCTCCTTTTTAAACAACTGATCTAGTAACTGCTCTTTAGGAATTAAGATTTTGCCTTTAATTCGTACATTAGGAATGTCGTTGTTACTTACTAAGTTATACGCGTGTCTTTCACTAATTCTTAAAAGTTTCGATACTTCCTTGATTGTCAAAAACATGTTACTTCACCTCCATAACAACACAATATTTTTTGTTTGTGTTGTTCGTTATATTCTTATACTAACATCTTTTTTGGAATTTGCAACAATAAAAACAAAAAAATTCTAAAATGTGTTATAGTTGTTATAGTAAATTGTTATAGGAGGATAATATAATGTCGTTTAATGTATTGAAATATTGTAAGGACTTAAGAGAAGAAAAAGAGGTTTCCGTTAGAAAAATAGCTGAAAAAATAGGATATTCATATAGTTATATAAGTAGCATGGAAAATAAAGCTAGAAATAACCCATCGGATAAATTTATTAAAGATTATATTTTAGGTTTAGTCGAAAACAATCATTCTGAATTTAATTATCATTCGGAAAAAATTAAAGAATTATCTAATGGGGAGATTGATTTAGGTTTATATGTGGATAGTGCTACTTCAATTATGGACGCTGTAACAAATAAAAAAGTATCTTCTTATATTACTGATTCACATACACACGATGGCAGTTATTATGACTTTGCTGTGAATGACTTGAAATATCATCTTCAAGATGAAAAAAATTCAACATTTTATGGTCGTGTACCATTAGATGCTGATGACAGTCAACACGTACAATCATTAATATATAATTACTTAAATACAAAATATGATATTTTGAAATCACAATTAAATGCACTTTATAACAGTGATGCCATAGATAAAGATAAATACGATAAGATATTAGATGAGATAGAAACTATTAAGCGATATATTAAGTAGGTGACCTTATGGCAACATATGAAAAACGTGGTAACTCGTGGCGATATCGTATTTCTACTGGTAAGAATCCTACAACTGGCAAATATGAATATATCTCTAAATCTGGCTTTAAACGTAAATCAGATGCCAAACATCATGCTGAAATGGTTGAACGTCAATTAAGAAATGGTGAGTATATTGCACCTTCCACATCTACATTTAAACAAGTAGCTGACGATTGGCTTAAACAATATGCGAATGATGCTAAAATAAGTAGCGTGAGAGCACGTGAGAAAGCCATGTATCATGCCATAGAGCGCTTTAATACTTTTCCTATACAAACTATCAAGAAACATGATTTTCAACGCTTTGTGGACGATATGAGCTCACAGTATAGTAAGAATTATGTTGACAGTATTGTGGCATCTACGAATATGATTTTTAAATATGCTTACGATATGAAATTAATTAAAGTTTTACCTAGTGAGGGAATTAAGCGACCTAAAAAGAAGCGCACTGTTGAAGAATCAGAGGACAGGGAGATACATAAGAAGTTTCTTGAAAAAAATGAATTATTTCAATTTTTAGAGGTTGCTAAAAATAACCATGCACCACTTAATAGCTTTCAAGTATTTACCACATTAGCATACACGGGCTTACGTGCAGGTGAATTATTGGCATTGAAGTGGTCTGATATTGATTTTGATAACAACACGATCAGTATTACAAAAACGTATTACAATCCTAATAACAACAAGAAAAAGTATCAGATACTTACACCTAAAACTGAAAGCTCTATCGGGAAAATCACGGTAGATGCGAATGTGATTAAGATGTTGCAAGACTATAAGATTAATGTACAGAACAATTGGAAAGATGAACTCTATGTCGATAATAATTTTGTATTCACAGACAATAACGGATATCCACTTGTGATTAAGAAATTATCAATGTGGATTCAGTCTATTATGGCACGTACTGATATCAACAAAAACATCTCAACGCACTCGTTCAGATACACACATTGTGCATTACTCATTGAGGCTGGTGTACATATTAAGGAGATACAAGAAAGATTACGCCATAAGGATATCAATACCACAATGAATATCTACGCTAAAATTACAAATTCATACAAAAAAGACGCTTCCCAAAAGTTCAATCAACTTATGGAAAACGTCTCAAAAGAATTATTTTAAAATTTATATGACCAAATTATGACCATTGAACATTACAAACGTTGATATAACGGGGTTCATTAGTCTTTTTACATCATACCAGGCATGCCGCCACCCATTCCAGCTTGATCTGATTGATCTTTTTCTGGAATTGTTGCTACTACAGCTTCAGTTGTCAAGAACATTGCTGCTACACTTGCTGCATGTTGTAATGCTGAACGTGTTACTTTGGTAGGGTCTACAATACCTTCTTCTAGCATATTAACCCATTCATTTGTTGCTGCATTGAATCCAATGCCTGCATCTGCATTTCTAAGACGTTCTACAATAATGGAACCTTCTAAGCCCGCATTTTCTGCAATTTGTCTAACCGGTGCTTGCAATGCTTTTAAGACAATATTAACGCCTGTTTCAACATCGCCAGTTGCATCAATTTCGCTTACTTTTTTATAAATATTTACTAACGCTGTTCCACCACCAGCAACGATACCTTCTTCAACAGCTGCTCTAGTTGAGTTTAAAGCATCTTCAATGCGTAATTTGCGTTCTTTTAATTCAGTTTCACTAGCAGCACCTACTTTGATGACTGCCACACCACCGGCTAATTTAGCAAGACGTTCTTGTAATTTTTCTCTATCGAAGTCAGAATCAGTTTCTTCAATTTGTGCTTTGATTTGGCTAACTCTTGCATCGATATTATTTTCATCACCGTCTCCATCAACGACAGTCGTATTATCTTTAGTTACTTCAACTTTATTAGCGCTACCTAACATATCAATTGAAGCATCTTTTAATTCTAATCCTAAATCATCTGTAATGACTTGTGAACCTGTTAAAATTGCTAAGTCTTCTAACATTGCTTTACGACGATCACCAAATCCTGGTGCTTTAACTGCTACTGCTGTAAAGGTACCTCTCATACGGTTTAATACAATATTAGTTAATGCATCGCCTTCTACTTCATCTGCTACAATTAAAATTGGACGATTAGATTGAACCACTTGTTCTAATAAAGGTAAAATATCTTGGAAAGAAGAAATTTTCTTATCAGTAACTAAAATATATGGGCGTTCTAACTCCGCAATCATTTTATCTGAGTCAGTGACCATATATGGTGACTGGTAACCTCTATCAAATTGCATACCTTCTACAACTTCCAATTCAGTATTAAAGCCACTAGATTCTTCTATAGTAATAACACCATCATTACCCACTTTTTCCATAGCTTCTGAAATATATTTACCAATTTCTTCATCTGCTGCAGAAATGGCACCTACTTGAGCAATTTCATTTTTATTTTCTACTTTTTGAGAAATTTCATGTAAAGCTTCAACTGCTACTTGAACTGCTTTATCAATACCTTGTCTTAAACCTACAGGGTTTGCACCACTAGTTACGTTTTTTAGACCTTCTTGAATCATTGCTTGTGCTAATACTGTTGCAGTTGTAGTACCATCACCAGCAATTTCATTTGTTTTGTTAGCTACTTCTTGAACTAATTTGGCACCCATATTTTCATACGGATCTTCTAATTCAATTTCTTTCGCAATTGTAACACCATCATTTGTAATTAATGGTGCTGTATATTCTTTATCTAATACAACATTGCGTCCTTTTGGTCCAATTGTCACTTTCACAGCATTTGCCAATTTATCTACACCACGTAACATTGCTTGACGTGCGTCTTCTGAGAATTTTAAATCTTTAGCCATTATGTCTAACCTCCAGTATTGTCAATCTTCTTACTTTTTATAATACGTTTATTTTATGCTTCAATAATTGCTAAAATGTCGTCTTCATTTAATACGATGTATGTTTCATCGCCACGTTTAACTTCTGTTCCTGCATATTGTTGGAATACAATTGTATCCCCTTCTTTTACTTCAGGAGCAACTCTAGAACCATCGTCTAATAAGCGACCTTTTCCAACTGCTTTAACGATGCCTTCATTTGATTTTTCTTTAGCACTATCTGTTAATACGATACCACTTTTAGTTGTTTGTTCTTGTTCTTTTCTTTCAATAATCACACGATTTCCTAATGGTTTAAGCATGATTGTTCCTCCTTGTTGAGTACGAATTTTAGCACTTAAACTTTTAGAGTGCTAAACTACTTTTATAATAATCAAATTTGGTCAACATTTCAAGCAGGACGTCTTTGAATTTATTTTGTACATAATGATTTTTTACGATAAAATAAACTATAAACAGAAAATCGGAGGTCCAATATGAAAAGATTTTGGGTGTCATTATTAACAGTATTAATTTATGCCTTAGCTCAATTTTTACCAGGCATGTTATTACGAAGTGGATTAATCCATCCAGAAAAAGGTATGGAAACAACTCAATTTATGATATATACACAAGTATCATTATTTATTATTGCTGCTATATTAATCATATTAATTAACTTATATATTAAAAATCCCACTCGATTGGAAGCAGGTCATAAAGAACCTAAACGATACATCATCAGTTGGGCATTACTTGGATTTTGTATCGTCATGGTATATCAAGTTGTTGTGAGTTTAATTTATACACTTGTTTTAGGACAACAACAACAAAGTCCTAATACTGAGCGATTAATGGCTATTGCTAAACAAATGCCAGTCTTTATTATATTAATTTCAGTTGTTGGTCCAATTTTAGAAGAATATGTATTTAGAAAAGTACTTTTTGGTGAATTATATAACGCTATCAAAGGTAATCGTATCGTTGCCTTTCTAATAGCTTCCATTGTGAGCTCACTTCTTTTTGCATTAGCACATAATGATATTAAATTCTTACCTATGTATTTCGGTATGGGAATGTTATTCTCATTAGCTTATACATATACAAATAGAATCGCTATACCAATCGGCATTCACATGTTACAAAACGGTACTGTTGTTATTATGCAAGTCTTCGGTGGTGACGCGCTTAAAAAAGTACAAGAACAAGCCAACTTTATCATCCATCTTATATTTAATTAAATATAAATTAATAGAGCCAGTCACTCACAAAGTGATTGGCTCTATTTTATTAATATCATTTTATTGAGCACCTTCATCATGCTTACGACGTTTTAGAAGAAATGCAATGATTACACCAATGAAGATTGCAACCATACTTCTACCTAACGTCATTAGTAATCGATTCGTTTTCTGCTCTTTTTGATAACTTTCTTTCTGTTGATTTGACGTACTTATTTTATCATCACTATGATTTTTGAAAGCACTTTTATCACTTGATTCTTTATCTTCAGGTTTCTTCAAATCAGGCATAGATCCTATATCACCTGTAATTAAAGCTAAAACTTGATCATCTAAGTTTTTATAATATTTCTTTGAATCTAATGGATTAAAATATTGAAATCTAAAATAATTCGATGACTGTTGTAATGAATTTAAATATTGATTTCCACTAAAAGTTTCTTTTCTAAAAATATTGTAAATGTCCTTATCTGAAACAGCACCATTAGAGTTATCAAGTCGATGAATTTGATTAATCACAAATGGATTATATTTGTATGAACCTTCGGCTAAAGAGTTAAATCTTCTTATTAAAGATTGTTGATTTGATGTATGCTCAAAGCCTTTTTGATTGTTGAAAATCGTATCCGGTCTTTGCCACATAAAACGATTGCTATCATAATTAGGTGTATTAGATTGTGACTGATAATGTGAATTTGATTTTCTCACAGGACCTAAAACTTGATTTTGAGAATCGTATCGAGGCATTAATTGAACTGAATTATGATTAGAATTCTGATATTGATCATTTTTAATATTTTGGTTATTTGTATTTTGCCAATGATTGGGTCTTTGATAATTTGGTTGCCCTTGATGCGTAGAACCTGGTCCATTAGTTTGATGCGTTGAATTATCTACACCAGGATATTGTGAGTTTCCATCTTGTGATGACTGGTGACCATGATTTGTAGGCGGTTGATGATTGCCTGGTTTAGATGGTTGATGATTATTTTGGCCTGAACCCGGTTGCCTGTTCGAATTGCCATCATTTTGGTTAGACCCTGGTTTATCTGTATTGTTAGAGCCGTTAGGTTTGTCTTGTCCATTTTGATTTGAATTATTACCATCAGTTGTTCCATTATCATTATTATCTTTATCATCTGGCTTTGAACCCGGTTTATCTTGGTTTGAATTAGAATCTTGATTGCCATCTGCCCCATCATTCTTGTCATCATTAGGTTTATCTTGACCATTATCGGTCTGATCCTGACCATCTTGATTTCCAGGGTTGTCGTTGTTATCAGCAGAGCCACCGTTTGAATCAGAGTTATCATTTGAATTAGAACCATCATCTTGTCCTGAATTTTGATTATCATCTTTACTACCGTCTGAAGTATTATTATTTGGATTATTTTGATCTTGGTTAGATGGATTTGAATCATCTTGATTAGAATCAGAAGGTTGAGATGTATCCTTTTTATCATCAGTTGATGGTTCATTATTGTTACTATCATTTGTTGTATTATCAGTATTATTCTGATTATTGTTATTCTGATTTGAATCACTTGTTTGAGTTGTATCTGATTGAGGTGGCTTATTTGAATTATCAGCAGCAAAAACTGACGGATTTAGAAATGATGTGCTTAATATTAATGCAAATCCAGGTAACATTAATTTATGTTTTAACTTTTTCTGCATCAAAAGTCACCTCCTATTATTATTTCTTTACTAAACTAAGTATATATAAAGTAATCAAAGAATGCATTGATATATGTTTATTGATAAAAAATATTAATATTTTTGAAATTTTCCAGTAATTATTAGTTTACTTTATCGAGTATAATATTTATACTTAAGATATAAAAAGGAGATTGATTATGGGTTTATTTAATAAAAAGAACAATGACGTTTCATTTAATGACGCTATGGAGCAAAGACGCACAATATACAATTTAGAAAGTACTATTTCAATTGACGATTCAGAGTTAGAAGAGTTAATTGCACATGCAGTTAAACATGTACCTTCAGCATTCAATTCTCAATCTACTCGTATCGTTTTATTATTAAATGATAAAAATGAAAAATTCTGGGAAAACACAAAAGCTATTTTAAAAGAAACAATGGGTCCAGACCGTGATTTTGAACCTACACGTCAAAAAATTGATAACTTCAAACATTCATACGGAACGATTCTTTACTATGAAGATCAAGATGTTATTACAGGATTACAAGAAAAAATGCCAAACTTCTATGACAATTTTGAAATTTGGTCTAATCAAACAAATGCTATGCATCAATATGCTATATGGACTGCATTAGCAACTAAGGGCATCGGTGCTTCATTATAACATTATAATCCAATCGTTGACGAAGCAACTGCAAATGAATTTGGCATTCCTAAAACATGGAAATTAGTAGCTCAAATGCCATTTGGTAATGTACGTGAGCAAGCTGGCGAAAAAGATATTAAACCAGTTGAACCTCGTTTCCTTATTAAAAAATAATTGAATCATTAAAACTCTGAGTGGGTGTAATTTTCGTACAGAAATTACCCCACTTTTTTGCTATCTATAATTAATTTTAGTATCTTATAATTAATCATTTAAGAGGAGTGATATATATGAAAGTTCAACTATTTCAAATATATATCGAATATGGACAATCTGAGAAAAATATGGCAAAAATTGAACAATGGTTTGAAGATAAATTAGAAAGCGACACAGATGTTGTAGTTATCCCTGAAATGTGGAACAACGGCTATGCGTTAGAGAAATTAAATGATTTAGCAGATGAAAACCTAAGAAATAGTTTGCCATTTATTAAGAATCTAGCTCAAAGGTATCAAGTTGATATTGTTGCCGGCTCTGTATCAAATAAAATTGATCGAAATATTTATAATACAGCCTTTACAGTATCATCAAGTGGTAAATGTATTAATCATTATAATAAAATTCATTTAGTTCCAATGTTAAGAGAACCTGATTTTATGTCACCCGGTGTGAATGTTCCTGAACCTTTTGCATTATCTGATGGGACTTTGGCGACTCAAATTATTTGCTATGACCTTAGATTTCCAGAATTACTGCGATACCCTGCTCGTAGTGGCGCAAAAGTAGCATTTTATGTTGCACAATGGCCAACAGTAAGATTAAATCATTGGCTCGCTTTACTAAAAGCACGCGCAATTGAAAATGACATGTTTATTATAGGTACAAATAGTTGTGGTAACGACGGACAAACAGATTATGCTGGGCACTCTATTGTTATCAATCCTAATGGTGAAGTCATTGGAAGTTTAGAAAGTGAAGAAGATGTTCTAAGTGTAAATATAGATATTAACGAAGTAACAAAACAACGACAATCAATTCCAGTATTTGATAATCTTAAACTTGATTTATATAAGTAATAAAAGAATCATTCCCACTCGATGAGACTCATTGAGTGGGTTTTGTCACATATAAGAATAAGCCGTGAGCTTGGGAGGGGCTCACGGCTTTTGATAACTTATTATTAAGGGAATGTTTTTACAGTTATTTTTTCAATCTATTTTTTTGGGGATGTTATTAATTATGAAAAAATTTTAGTGAATTTATCTCTTTTTATAATGATAAATTGAATGTTGTTTTACGATAGCTTACATGTTAGAAAAATACCTAATTAAAGGTAGCTAAGAATAATACGTAACACTGAGTCCAAGGAAAACTACAGTCATATTAGTAAATGTTTGGTCACCTACTAATGTTGCAAGTTATTAAGTTGGGATGGCTTAATAACTCACCTTTTATACGAAGAAAACAAAGTTACAATGAATTTCTACTATTATTTAGTGAATTTTTTTACTGTATCTAAAATCCATTTTACAAAATCACCAATTGTTGAAATGATATCTGCAGTCATTGAAATCACTCCTTCCATTTGAATTATTGTAAATCCTAAATACTCATCTTAACTAACTAGAAAAAATTATTTTTGGAATTTTTTCACAGTGTTAATGATTAATTTTACTAAATCACCGATTGTTGAAATGATATCTGCTGCCATTGAAATCACTCCTTCCTTCAAGTAATGGAACTAGAATTACTTAGAAAAATAATTCTAATAAGTAGATTAAGCAAATTTTCAACTCTATTTCCATCACATCTCTGTGATATGAGTCTATTAAAACATGGTTATAACCCTTTGAATTAAAAAATTCCTAACTTGCAATATTTTATACTAAACTGTAAGCCTTTTTATGATAAAATACTTTTTAGAAAGTACATTATACAGTTAAGTATTTATTTTTGACAGTTAGGCATAAAATCCAAAATAAGTTGCACAAAATTGTATAATGATACTTAAGGAGAGTAGTGAACAAGTGAAAATAATAGATACAAAAATTGATCAATTTGCCAACTACTTACAACGTAGAAATAACTTGGATCGCATACAATTTCTAAAAGTTCGTTTAGGTATGCAAGTTGTAGTAAGTAATATAGCGAAATTTATAGTAACTTATGGGTTAGCGATAATATTCCATATTTTCTGGTATACGTTAACTATGCATTTAGCATATATGATTTTGAGGTTTTATGCGCATGGTGCACATGCTAAATCATCATTACTGTGTCATATTCAAAACATCATTATTTTTCTATTGATGCCATGGCTTATCGTATATTTTTCAATAAGTAAATTTGAGATGCTTTTCTTTGCTTTAATCGGTTACTTTATAGTAATTGCCTTTGCACCTGCTGCAACGAAGAAGCAACCTATACCTAAACGCTTAGTGAAAAAGAAACGAATACTCTCCATTGTAGTTTACATGTTATTAGTATTAATATCGTTTATAATTAAAGAGCCATATTCACAATTAATTTTATTTGGAATTATTGTTGAATCAATTACATTATTACCTATCTTTTTCCCTAAGGAGGATTAACATTATGGAATTTTTAGTCAATTTATTTTTTAAATTTTTCACTTCAATCATGGAATTTGTTGGTTTTGTAGCTGGTTATAGTCCTTGTACTAACTTCTTTGATGAGCCAGAAGTACCTAGCGAATTAACTAAGATATACGAATAACATCATTTAATTTAGAAAGCGTGTATTAAATGGAATTAATCAATAATATACCGTTTGCTATTTTGCAATTAATTTTATACTTTTGGGTTACAAAATTAATATCGTTTATCAAATATACAAGAAGAGATTATTTTATCATCATAGGGATTATAATCTCTTCTCT
>OJXO01000180.1_pt1 | contig 17810 bp, 14 predicted proteins | sample 1600721 | NCBI WGS metagenome assembly OJXO01 (sample SAMN04436634, study PRJEB24849) | human gut metagenome | biome: human gut; feature: NICU; material: stool | host: Homo sapiens | place: USA: Saint Louis, MO | collected 2010-01-30
CCAAATCTAACCCCCGCGACACGCCGAGCCAGACACACATTTTGACCCTTAACCCTGAATCCCTGAAGAAATATAGACAAAACGCAAATAATCCCGCCTAGTGTCACTAAGCGGGAGCTTTGCTCCTCCAACTGGGCTCGAACCAGTGACCCTTCGATTAACAGTCGAATGCTCTGCCAACTGAGCTATGGAGGATTATGCGTATGCTGTACATCGAACTCGCTGTTCTCTGTGCAACGAGATATAACTATATAAGCTGGGGCGAGAATGAAGCAAATCTGCTGGAAAGAGTGGATTTTTGCGGTGAGTCGGCGGTGCTGCGCGCGGCATTGATTGATCTGATCTAGGCTTCACAGGGATGGCGGCAGCAGGAAGGAAAGACATTGTTCATTGGACAGACACGGTTTAGCCTGTTTGTGCCACAGTCTGGTTCTTGGCGGGCGAGCAACGGGAAAAAGTTATCGTCCGAGGCGGACTACCGCGCCTACCTCTACGACCCGCAGCGCATGGAGTTTCGCACGAACCACTTCATTGAGCACACGGTTCCGCTGCTGGCGCAGGCGGCGCGCGGGCATGAGGTCACGCACATCGTCTCCTTTTCGGAGTCCCTTCCGCAGCGCTGGAAGTCCCAGCTGGAGAAGGCGGGGCAGCAGTATGACTTCCTGTGGCTCGACGAGCGCAAGGACGGCGAGCAGGCGTGGGACACCCCGCAGGCGGTCATCAGGGCTAGCGGTCACACTGGGGTCTATGGTTCCTACCGGCTGGATGATGATGACATGCTGGCAACGGGCTTCTTCGATGCGGCGCAGCCCTACCTTGTGGAACCGTTCGTGGAGATGTTTGTGAGCTTCCCCTTAGGGGTTGAGGCGATCTTTGACGGTACGCACTTTAGTAACTTCCGCCTGGCGCATGTGCCGATGAACTCCATGGGGTTGATGGCGCTGTGCTCGATTGATGCTGAGAAAAACATCCGTGCGCCCAAAGGGGGGCCACACGATCTCACGGACCGGTATTCGCCGGTGATTCTTGATGCCCGCCACGTCAGCTATCTCCGGTCCCTGCATGATGGGCAGGACAATGCCATGCGGTACCGGGATGGCTCGGTCCTGGAGCGTTTGCTGCACGAGACGGGAAAGAACCCGCCGCTGCATGACTATGACCAGTTGGCCTCTGCATTCCCGACGGTTGCAGAAAGGATCGACCAGGGTGCGCAGAATTTCGCTGTTGGTAAGACAGTGGGCGACGGGGTCGCCTTCGCGTTGGCAGGACAAGGAGCGCAAGGGGCAGTAGATGCCACGATCGTGTTGTCGCTGAACAGTGAGAAACCCATCGAGCCGGAGAACTTCGTCGTGGACCTGCTCGTGGTGGACGCGCAGGGACGAAAAGTTCCCCGGCACCAGGCCGTGGCAGGCCTCAAATCTATTAACCGCGGGCGTATTGGGCACTGCCACCTCGTGCCGGTGGAGGAGGGGCAGTCGCGCGTTGTGGTGAGTCTGCGCCTCGAACAGGGGAAGTCGCTGCTGGGCTTTTGCATCAAGGGGTTGGAGCCGAAGACGCAGAAGGTGTCTCTGGAGACAGTCAGCGTGGCTGCTGATGCTGCGTTCCACCCGGTCGATGCCGCGCGGTTCGCCGCGCTGGTGGACTACACCCCGCTGCGCGTTCAGGACCGATTCCTCGACTTCCTTGTTGACCGCCGAGAGTCGATTCACACAGTTGCTACCCGCGTTCTTGGGCAACAAAGCGCCGAGCGGGCGCTGGCAAAACTCCTGCCGTTATATCGCCGTATCCGACGGCTAGCGTCCCACTGATTAGGGCGTGCGGGCGCCGAAAAGTGCGCGGGGCTGGTGGGGAATTTAGCGCGCCGAAGCAGTATGATGGACGGAAGCCGGAACGGTGGTCAATGCGAAGGAGCCTAGTCAAGCTGTGAAAATTCTCATCGTGTCGCAGTATTGGTGTCCCGAAAATGGGGTGCCGCAGCGGAGGTGGATGTGGCTGACTAAAATTCTTGTCGATGCTGGCCATGAGGTGTCCGTGATTGCACCGCCCCCACACTATGAGCGCAAGATTCCTATCTCGCGGTGGTTGGCAACGGGCGCGTTGCGCTTGCACCGCACCACGCAGACGGGGCCGTCGCAGGAACGCATCATCCGCAGCGGTTATTTTCCAGCGGGTTCGTCCTTGACGCAGCGCGTGCTCAACCAAGCAGTGGTGGCTGCCTCGATGTTGGCGGTATCACTCAGCCCTTGGTCGGAGGCGGGGAAACTGCGTCCCGATGTGGTCATTGGCACGGTTCCAGCCCTGCCCACAGCTACCGTCACCCAGCTCATAGCGCGGTTGAAGCGGGTTCCCTACGTCATCGACTTGCGTGACGCGTGGCCGGAGCTGTTGCACGAAAACCGGAGCTGGAATGCGGCCACGGGCCGCCGGTCGCTGCGGGAAAAGCTGCTCCGCCGCGGGCCCTTGCAGGCAGTGACCGCGGTGACTGGGCGTGCGGTGACCTTGGCACTCAAACATGCCTCCGCCGTGCTGACCACCTCTGAGCAGCTCGCCCTGCAACTGCGCCAGCAAGAGAAAGGCTCAACTGGCAAGCGCGCCCGGGACGTGGTCACCATCAGGAATGTATTCCCGCCGCGGACGCAGCTGGACACCCAGCCGCTGAAGGCGCGAGAGCACGATGGTCTCAACGTTTTGTACGCCGGTACATTTGGGCGCGCCCAGCGGTTGGATAATGCCTTGGTAGCCGCGCACCTAGCGCAGGAGATGGGCGTCAAGGTTAAGCTGCGTTTCGTCGGTGACGGGGTGTCGTGGACGATGTTGCGGGACAAGGCTGCCAAGCTTGGCCTGGACGTGGACTTCCATCACCGTATTCCCGCTGGTGAGCTGGAAAACTACTATTCCTGGGCTGACACCGCGTTGGTGCACCTGACTGACTGGAAGCCGCTGGATTGGACGGTGCCGTCCAAGACCTTTGAGCTGATGGAGCTGGGGATTCACATCAGTGGCGTGTTGAGCGGTGAAGCTGCAGAGTTGATTACCCAGCTTGAGGCGGGAGACGTTGTTCCGCCCAAGCGCCCTGAGGAGCTAGCTCGGCTTTGGAAGTCCCTTGCGGAGGACCGCACCAAGTTGCAGGTATCTGAGGACGGCCGGCAGTGGGTCAAGGAGCAGCGAGATAAGCATGCACCGCAGGCTCTGCTCGATGTCCTAGGGCGCGCCGCGTCCCGTCAATCGTAGATAATCGCAGGTAGGTCACACATGCTCTTTGCCGATAAGCCTTATCCCGGGCATCGCCCCCAGGACGCCGTGTGCGTTGTCGTTGATTCAGCGGCAGTGGTCAGCATGGGGGACCTGGGCCGCAACGTCGTCTTCGCTACTGACCCGACGGGGACTCTGAGCTCCTATGATGCCGTGATTTTTGTGGACTATCCCGCAGAAACGGTGTGGGACTTCATCAGCGCCCACGGGGAATCGTCGGCGCAGACCGCGCCCAAGGTGTTCTACTGGTCATCGCTTGGTCCTGACAGCGCGCCGGAGCGGGCCTCGAATTTCCTGCGCGGGCCAGACAGCCTGACGGCCGGGGCGGTGACGTGTGAGCCCGGCTGGGTCAAGATGTGGGTGTTGCCAACACGCGTGGTAGAGGCCGCGGACGGGGCGGGCCACCTGCGCAGCGCGGCGGACGTCAGCCTGGGGCTGTCGGCGCTGCAGTGCGTGGAACACCGTGATGCGGGGGCCGATGCCTTGCCGGAGCTGTCGACGCCGTCGGTACTGTCCGCCCTCCTGGACAGAGTGATTTTGGTGGTCAAGCCCGTGAAAAAGTATCTTCCCCAAGGCGTGATTATTCGTTTGTACAAGCTTTTGGCCCGGATGAAGTAGGGTGCGCATGAGTGAGAAATACACCGTGGGGATCTCGGTCATCGTCCCCAGCTTTGCAGGAAGAACCAGGCTTCCGCAGCTGATTGAGTGCCTGAATCAGCAATCCCTCGACCCGCGCCTGTTTGAGGTGATCGTGGTGCTCAACGGGCCGGATGACAGCAGCGCGGCCTACCTGCGCGGACTGACCACGGACTATGACCTGCGCATTATTAACACCACCGGTGAGGGTGCGGCGCATGCGCGCAACGTGGGGTTGGCCAGCGTGACGCGCGAATACCTCACGTTCGTCGATGATGACGACGCCATCGAGCCGGAGTTTCTGGCCACGGGCTTTCGCCTGAGCAAGCCGCAGGAGGCCGTCCTGCTTCCCATGCGCGACGTCGAGGAAGACGGACGCCACCACGACAGCGCGCTGTCGGCGCGGATTTCGCAGGGAGCCGGCCGCACGCAATTAGCCCGCGTCATCCCGTGGGCGTTGGGCTTTAATGCGTGCAAGATCCTCCCGAGCCACATCGCCACGCGGTTCCGCTTCGATGAAGAACTCAAGTCGGGCGAGGACGTGGCCTTCTTCGCCCAGTTGCTGACCATTCCGCACTTCGCGTTCACCGTCCCGGCTGACGCTCATGACGCCGCCTACCTGCGGTCGGTGCGGCAGGGGTCCGTCTCCCGCCAGAAAGCGAGCTTTCAGTTCTCTGTGGTGGAAAGGCTGCAGTGCATTGCCAAGATTCGGGCCCTTCGCGTCGATGAATCCTCCCGCCCGGCGCTGAAAAACCTTGAGGACGCGCAATTTACCTTTGTCCGTGACTACCTCTCTGGCGCACGCGACCAGGTTGAGGACGCAATTGCCTGCGCGGTCGACTTGGGCGTTGCTGGGTTGCCCTGGAGTGACCTGCGGCCGCAGCGCTCGAAGAAGCTCGTGGTGTCCTATTGCTTTCCGCCTTTTGCTGACCCTGCCGCCAACGTGATGGCCAAGACGCTGGCCAGCGACGGCGTGCAGGTGGACGTGATCTCCGCGGACATGCGGCGCATTCGCAAGCGGGATGAGTCGACCTACCTCATGGTCGAACCGGTCATCGGTGAGCACGTGCAGCTTAGAACTGAATGCTCCTTTTCGGCCTGGCCACTCATCGCACAATTTGGGCGTGACGCCCTGCGCGCGGCACGCAAACTCCAGAAAAAAGGAAGCGAGTACTCCGTCCTCTACACGCGGGCCTTGTGGTCAGGCTCGCATGTTGCTGGCGCGCTTATCAAACTGGCCTATCCGCAGCTGCGGTGGGAGGCGGAGTTCTCTGACCCGCTCCGGGTTGGTGCTGATGGTCAGCCGCGCCGGGGCAAGCTCACTTCTGGCCCGACCGCGTGGAAGCTCACACGGGCGCTCAAGCGGTTGGGTGGGGCAGAGCTGGAGATTGCATCGCATTTCGATCTGACCGAGGCGGTAACCATTCTGCTGGCGGATAAGTTGCTGTTCACCAATGAGAATCAGCGCCACGTCATGCTCTCGCAGTACCCGGCACCGATTCGGTGCACCGCGGAGGCAAAGAGTGTGGTGCGCCCGCAGCCGGCGCCGCCGAAGCACCTGTATCACGGCATGAGCACGTACCAGACGGATGGAAAGAAGCTAAACATCGGCTACTTTGGCAGCTTCTACCGTGACCGGGGCCTGGGCCCGATTCTGGATGCGGCGATGGACCTGCCGCAGCACCTGCAGGAAAAGCTGGAGTTCCATGTCTTTTGTGATGACCCGCGGACGCTGCGCGCCTTTGCGGCAAGTAACGCGCCTGCCTTCGGCCTGCGCGTCAATGACTACGTGCCGTACCTGGAGTTTTTGGCCATCACCCACAAACTCGACGTCTTGTTGGTCAATGATATGACGTTGCAGCCGGGGTCTTTTCCGGTCAATCCTTTCCTGCCGTCGAAGTACTCCGACTATGCGGGATCGGGGGTCCCGGTGTGGGGCATCGTCACGCCAGGCTCCCCGTTGTCGGCACAAGTACTCGATTTCCGGTCGTCGGTTGGGGACGCCAGCTCAATTCGGCAGGCAATTGTCGATATGATGGGAAAGCTACGATGAGTATTGTTCTTCCCTCGCTGGGGGAGACGATCGGACAGGATGGTCAATGACATGAGCCGACATAGAGAAGGGGCGAAGCCCTATAGCGTCGGTTTTCTCAAAGAGCTTTCGGGAAAACTAGGGGAGTCCACGTCACGTGTGCAAGTAGTGTCCAAAGGTGACTTGGTCCCGCTGAACCCACGTCCCAGCCTCGGTGGCTACATCAAGGAGCTGTGGGGGCGCCGGTTCTTCATCGGGGCAGAGGCGCGCTCGAAGGCGTTGCGCTCGACCCGTGATTACCGCCTGTGGAAGCTGTGGCTCGTGGTCTCCCCCATACTGGACGTGGCCTTTTATGGGCTGTTGTTCGGCTTGCTGTTTAAGACGGCGCGGGACGTGGACAACTTCGTGGGATACTTGTTCATTGGCCTGATTTTCATGCGGATGCTCACCTCGATGTTGGGCTCCGGCAGCGGGCTGATCTCCAGCTCGAAGGCGATGATTTCTGCGTTCCCGTTCCCTCGGGCATCGCTGGTGTTTTCTCAGACGCTGCGCGCGGCGATCGATAATCTGCTCCCCGCCGGTGTGGCCCTCATTTTGGCGTTCGTGGCACAGTGGGGTGATTTTCCCACGTGGACAACCATTTTGGTGGTGCCGCTGTATGTGATGCTCCACCTTTTTGGCTGCGGGCTGATGCTGATTTTTGCTCGGCTGACCGCGGAAATCCCGGACGTGAAGGCGCTGGTGCCGATAATTACGCAGGCGTGGTTCTTCCTGTCCGGCGTTATGTTTACGATGGACCGTTTTTCCCACGTTCCCACCCTGCAGAAGATCATGGTGGAAAACCCCGCGTACGAGTTCTTGACAGCAATCCGTGACGTCACCATCTACGGCACCGTCCCGGCGCTGGATGCGTGGCTGATCCTGCTTGCCTGGACCGCGGGAACGTTTATCGTGGGATTCGTTTACTTTTGGACCGCGGAGGAAAAATATGTCCGACTTGCGTAATCAACCGATTGAAGAAATTGATGATGCAGCAATCGTCGTCAATAACGTCTCGAAAAGGTACGTCATTAGTCAGTCGCGCTCCGATGATGCAAACACGGTTCGCGCTGGTCGAGGAAAAATGGTTGTCGATGCGCTCAAGGACGTCTCTTTTGCTGTGCGACCTTCGGAATCGATTGGGCTCATCGGGCTAAACGGATCCGGAAAGTCGACCCTATTGAAACTCATTGCGGGCGGTGAGAACCCGACCTCCGGAGAGATCCTCGTGCGGTCCCAGCCGATGCTTATGGGCGTGAATGCGGCGCTTCAGGGGAATCTTCCAGGTGAGACAAATATCTATCTGGGGTGCTTAGCCTTGGGTATGAGCCCGAGTGAAGCCACCGAGCAGATTCCGTTACTGGCAGAATGGACAGAACTTGGCGATGCAGTGAAGCGGCCCATGTCCACCTATTCTGCGGGAATGAAGGCGAGACTGGCATTCGCAATTTCGACTGCAGTGAAGCCAGAAATCCTCTTGATTGATGAGGCATTGTCAACAGGAGATGCCGCATTCGGCTGGAAGGCACGCGCAAGGATGAATGAGGTCCTTGAACGCGCAGGCAATCTATTCTTCGTTTCTCACTCGATTGCTCAAGTAGAGGAGAACTGTTCGCGTGTGCTGTGGATCAACCAAGGGGAGCTTATCGCTGACGGGCCAACGGAGGAGCTGTGTGCGATGTATAGCGACTGGGCGCGGTTAATGGGAGAACCCGATAGGAAAGTGGCGACAGAGTTCCTACAAACGCTTCCAGCCTCTGTTTCACCAGCCAGAATCGTAATCCGATGAGCTCGGCGAGTGTAGTATGAAAAAACATGATAAATGATAATTATTTAGTAGAGGATGCTTTAAAAGCGTGGGTGCAGGGCGAGAAGCCTAAAGAGCTTCCCGAAGATGCTAACTGTGGCAGACTAGGAAGGCTTGCACTGCAAGAGCTTTCGGCTCGAGGACAAGGCGGAGAAGCGCCTTCCTTTTTTTCCTTTATGGCGAGATTCCCAACACACAGATCCTTCTTCCTTTATTGGCAGGCTTATTCTTCCGTCGGTAATGGCTCTTTAGAATCCGTGGGGGACCTCGCAGAATCAGTTCTGCAAGAGAAGACGTGGAGCGACAACTGGAGTGCCGAAAAGCTGTGGATTGAATTTCTCCTTGACGTTGGCGAATATGGTGCTGCCGAAAAATTCCTGGATTACTTCCCAGAAACTCCCCAAAGTACGTATTGGAGGTTACGTTTGGCATCATTAGTCGAAGAAAGCGACTTAACGGTTCCGGTGCAGACGGTTAATCTGGACTGGGCACAAAAGAGGTGGGAACTGCAATCTGCCGTGTTCGACCGTGCAGGTTACCAATCCCTTGTGAGGTGTCAGGCGGTAAATGGTAAAGCATTACCCCAGGGCTTCCTGAATCGCATAGTTTCAAAGCCAAGTATTCCGGGGGATATTGGGCTAGGTGCAGTTGGGGCATGGCTTAGTCACTATAAGCGATGGGAGGAGATTGCATCTTCCGACCATGATTATGTCGTGGTGATTGAGGACGATATGGTGCCGCATTCTGGTCCGGGCCGGTTGGGTCGACTGGTGGGAAAAATGGAGGCCCAAGGGCTGGACTTTCTTTGGGTGGCAAGTTCCAAGTCTAGGCTGCCCTACGCGATTTGGAAGTGGGATGACGTCTTCTTAGATCCCTACGATTTGGTCAATCGAGGATCTTCCATGAGGACTGGGTGGGGTGCTGATGGATACATTCTGACACCTGAAACGGCTGCAGTCTTTTTGGAATTAGCGGAAAAACAATTGATTTCGGGTCATGTTGATGGACAACTTGCGGCTTGGACTACAGTTGTTACGAGTGAGCCGAGGGTCCCGTTAACTAGATTCATCAAAGAGTTTCAAGCGGCATTAGGGAAGCGGCCGTCAATAAAAGCGGCGTCGCTGGCAGTGCCGATCGTAAAAACCCTTGATTTCGGTTCTACAACTCGTTGAAAGAAGAACACGGTGGACTTTGCAGAGTATAGGCGCCTCTTCGGGAGGCCGGCTACAGATAAATGGAGCCTTCAGTACGACTCCTCTAACCGAGAAATTCCCGCTTCGATCCTTACACCTAATAATTACGAGATTTCGCTGTTACAGAATGATGGATTTGGTACAGCATTCTGGACTCGACGCTACGATACCGAGCACGCGTCGACTGCGCTTTGGGTCAGGTCATTGTGGTGGGTGGTCCTACTTGCAGAGGCTGGCCAGGTAGAACTTGCAAAGACAATTCTCGATAGGTATCACGATTTTTGGCGTGAGGTAGATTTCGACCCGAATCGCCGTGGGATGAACAGTCAAGACCACTGTTTAGCGCTAAATCTGCGCACGTGTGCGCGCATTATTATCAATCCAGAGTTCGTTGACACTGCTTTAAGAGTCACCGCTGGGGAATTGGCTGAATCCCTCGTGAGGGTTGTGGAACAGGCAGACCACTTCAAACCGAATAATCACGGGCTGATGCTAGCTTTGGCGGTGCTGCATGCGGAGTATGCGAATCCTCAGATTGGTCGGCGCAAAGGTCGGGTTGTCGACAGTGAATATTGTATCGACTTTCTGAACAGAACCTTCGAGTTTGTCATTTCGGACAGTGGATTGGTTGCTGAGAACTCACCAAGCTACCAGGGACTGTGGGTCGAATGGCTGAGGGAATCCGCCGAGGTTGTGGAGCGGCTTTATCAGCAGCAAGAGCTTTCCGAACGATATCGCAAACTTGCTGAAAGAGTGCGGCAAAATCTCCGCTTTTTCATTGTGGATCAGCACCGGATGTTGCCAATCGGGGACGGTGGGAGTGTCACGCTAGCTACTGTTCCACCACGCCAAGGAGTATTCGTCTCGGAGCCTGATGGATACTATATCGAGAATAATGGTGTGGGCACCGTCGTGGCTTTCAACTGTGGTTTTAGGTCTGGGACCCATAAGCATGCCGATGACCAAGCCATTCGACTTTGGATCGCTGGGGAGGAAGTTATTGCAGACGCTGGAGCCTATTCATATGACATGAATGATCCCCGCGTTCTACGAGCGACGTCGCAGCGAGGACACTCGTCCGTGTTTTTCCCGAAATTCGACGACATTAGTGGTCCGCATTTTTATCCGTGGTTAAATGCGTTTGAGAGAATTCGAACTGATTTCACGCAGACGAAAGACGAAGTAGTGCGTGAGTTTCGTACTCAGCGTGTCATCGACGAAACCTTCAAGATCAGCCGAATCCTCACCTCGGCGCCCAATATGGGGTATCTCCGGATTGATGACTTTGCGACTGGTCCATCAGAAGAATGCCCGGGGGTACGTTTTCTTATTCCGAGAGTACATGACGTTGTAGTCGATGGGCGAAGGGCGGTAATTAAATCGTCGAAGTTTATTGTGGCGCTCGAGTTCTCAACCGAACCAGATTCGATAAGTGTGTACTCACCAGAACAAGGGTTTGATGACACTCTGCTATCCTCCGGGGAATACCCGTTCGTCTGTCCGCGTCCAGGAGAAGCTGAAGCATGTAGCGAATTAGTCGCGCAGATGAAGCCGGAGGGAGTTCATCGATGGTCGCTGTCGACTAGTATCACATGGGTCAATTTAGGCGCGTTGTGAAAACAGTTGTTTGCGCGGCGTGGATCTATGCATTCCCCGGAGCACAAAATAGAGACTTCGTGCGTAGTTTTGGCAACAGCAGGCGCGATAAAACTTGATCATTGCCACGGTAGTGGCGAATAGATTTTGCTAGAGTTTAGCAATGCTAATGTGTCGTGTGCGCAAGATTGTGAGTGCTGCAGGTATGAGGAGTTGCGGTGAAGCTACTGAATAAACTTGATACGACAAAGGGAATTGCCCTTGTAGGTTTTCTGGTTGTGCTGGCGATTCTAGTCGGGGTTGTAAGTAGTGGAACCATGTTTGGGCCTGTTTTCTACGGCATCGCAGCGGCAGGATTAGTCTTTCAGCTTTTTCTGGTCTTTCGAGGGACTGGACGTCGAGTTCATACAGTCAAGCTTCAGAATGAGCGCCTGGAAAAAGAACTTGTATTAGCAAAGGGGCTCCTACAAACTGTTGAGCACGCCTCGAATACAACGATGAAAAACACGGAATCGCTCATGGGGTCGGTTCGGACAATTAATAACATTGCTGGCTCAGTATCGAAGGGTCGAGCTGTTCAAGCTGGCATGCAAAACGTTGTCAATGAGATTTCCAATGTTGTACTGACACACTCTGGTGCTGTACCAACAGAACGAGTATCCCCGGCAACTCCGGAACCGGCACTGCCTGCTAAGCCCAAGGAAAGTGAATCCTCACATCAGGAATCGCGCGAATCCTCATTTGGAAAGGAATGGCAACTCAAGAAAGACCTCATTCTTCCGTACGCTGCGAAGCTTGAGAATGACCAGTTTTTCAGGGCTCAGGTGCCACTGTTGTCTCAGTTACGGGCGGCTGTAATTTTGGATCCCTTTAGTTGGGGTTCGATCGCGCCGGAACTCGACGCTAGGCCGGTGACACCAACAAACTGGTTCGAGGTCTTCGAAGAATTCCAACCCGAGGTGTTCTTTTGCGAATCGGCTTGGCAAGGAGTGCCAGGTGAAAGCAAACCGTGGAAAGCGCGAGTATACGGTTCAAAGAACTTTTCATATGAGAATCGTGCCGAGTTGTTTGCGATCCTTGAATACTGCGAACAACACCACATTCCAACCATCTTTTGGAATAAGGAAGACCCCACCCACTTTACGGATCGCGTGAATGACTTTGTCGATACAGCCAAGCGCTTCGACTACATTTTCACGACTGCAGCTGAAATGGTTCCAAATTATGTGGAACTGACTGGAAAGAACAACGCTGCCTGTATGCCATTTGCGGTCCAACCTCGGATTTTCAACGCGCTGGATCGTGCACGTCAGGGAGAAACGGACGACGTCATTTTTGCGGGTTCATGGTACAAAACCCATAGCGAACGTCAAGAAGTGCAGGCAGAAATACTTGATGGGATTGTTTCGGCAGGTTACGACCTAAGAATCTACGATCGCTATTCGGGGAAATCGACTGAACAGTTTGGCTATCCCGAGCGCTATTCTAAGTACATCAATCCTGCAGTCCCATTTGAAAAAACGGCCGATCTGTATCGAGCAAATAGGTATGGCATTTCTATCAATACCGTCACGACTTCGCCGACGATGCTCGCTCGTCGTGCCTTTGAAATGGTCGCCGCTGGATGCACTGTGATTACAAACAGAACACAAGCGACGGAGTTTTTCTTTGGCGAAAGAATTCTGCAGCTCGACCGGCATGAGAAGATAACGCGGGAGAAAATGGAAAGTGCATCCGAGTCGCGGCTGGAGCTTCTTAACCGAGTGCTCGCTCATGATACCTACGAAGCACGTCTCTCACAGGCAATGAGACATGTTGGGCTGAATCTTGCGGCCAACAGTCATGGGGTGACTGTATTGCTGCGCGTAAGTCGGTTGCACGATATTGAGGATGCTGTGCGTCGCAGTCAAGGCTTGAGTGAATTAGTACGGCAAGTTGTCGTATTGGTTGATAAGAATGTTGAGCCGCACACGGTTCAAGAATTTTACAAACACGCAACGCTCAACGGGGCGTCGGCCGTGTCTGAGAAATACTGGCGGGAGAATGGAATCGATCCGCAGACAGTGTTCGAATGGCCTTCTGTGTTTGTTTCGAATCCTGTGGCCATCCGCGAAACCAACGGTGAGAGTCTCAAGCGGGCATTAAATCACCTAGTCTATAGCCCAAATCCTGTAGTTGCGGAGGAGCAGCAGTCTTGGCCACAAACGGAGTTAAGGGAACAAGGCGTGAATTGTGTTATGTGGGCTAAAGACGCAACCTACCTTATTGAACACGGATTTGAAGCAGGAGTGGTCACCGTTGTCTAATGAAAGGCCGTCGAATAGCGTAATTGTGTCGTTCATCATTACGACACATAACCAAGAGTCTTTGATTCGTACTTGCCTGAACTCTCTACCGTGGCAGTCGAATTACGCTTGGGAGGCAGTTGTTGTCGATGACTGCTCGACCGATCGTACTGTGAATGTGGTCCGTGAGGTTCAGACCGAGCGCTCGTTGGATCCGCTTCACCGACTGAAAGTGGAAGTTCTATCGGAAAATAGCGGGGGACCTTCCGAGCCCAGAAATTATGGAATTGGATTGGCTACTGGAGAGTTCGTTTTCTTCGTTGACGGCGATGACGAGCTCGATATTGCAGATTTTGACGCCATTATTGAGCATGTCTTGTCAAACGATGCAGACGTTACGAGGCTTCCGATGAAGATTGTTGTCGACGGGGGAGCCCCACGAACAGTTGATCGGGTCGAAGTCAACGTGAATGCCACTGCCTTGGAGATTCTGGAAAAGTGCATCACGATGCAATCTATGGGTGTGATGGCCTTCTCTCGCCGGTCAATTATTGCGGAGAACGGCTTGGTCTTTGACAGCCGGGTCAAAATGGGTGAAGACCTAATTTTTATGTCTGAGCTTTGCCGAAAGGCTGAGACTTTCTCCTACTTCGACAAACCTCTCTACGTCTACAAAAAGTCAAGCAGGAGCGGGAGTTCGGCGACTACTAGATACAGTGGAGAAGTATTTGTAGAGGCCGTACATTCATGGGACAAAGTACAACGTAATTACCTTGATATCGGTATTGATTTTCTGCGTTGTCATGGGGCGGGAACGGTATCTTACGGTCTTGGGCAAATGCAGAATTTTTTTGTTCAGGTTTCTGAATCGGAGTTTGGTCAGTTTTCTGATTTCGCCAAGACTTGGAGGGGGTCACTCAACCTTGATGCCTTTGGTGAGCCTTTTAGAGTGCTTGTTGAGGATGCAATTGCCGAGGACTATGGCCAATTTCTAGAAGATGCCAAGTTGAGGCTTCTAATCGCCGGCAGTGACCTGAAATTCATCAAATCCGCGATTCCTGAATTGAATAAATACTTCCAGATTCGTGTTGATGAATGGAAAGCTGAGCGGGTCTTCGATGAAGAAAACACTCGAAAGCAACTCGCATGGGCACAGGTAATCTGGTGTGAGTGGATGACCTTGGCAGCAGAGTTTTTCTCTCACAATGTACGGCCAAGCCAAAAGCTTTTTATTCGGTGCCACTTTTACGAACTGACACGGGACTCCGGGTTCGCGGTCGATGACTCAAAAGTTAATGGCTACATTGCGATTGCACTGCACACTTATGAGGACTTGGTCGAGAAATTTGGAATCACTCGGTCGAAGGTGCATCTAATCCCAAATTATTATGCGGTTGATTCGTACTCTCGGGATCATTCCGAGCGCGACCCATTTGCGATTGCGCTAATTGGTAGTGTGCCTAGAAGGAAAGGATTACATCGAGCTTTAGAAATCCTCCGAGATCTACGAGAAGTAGACGATCGATACAGTTTAACGATCTTTGGGAAGGGCCCGAAAGACTTTGGTTGGGTTAATGGAGTTGCCGAGGAACGCCAATACTACGACGCTTGTCAGCAATTCATTGAAGAAAATGGCATGGGGCAATCAGTAATCTATCCGGGATGGGCTGATATTCGCACTGAGCTCTCCAAATACGGGTATGTGCTTTCAACGTCTGATTTTGAAGGCTCTCACGTTGCACCTGGAGAGGCATATTGCGCCGATATTCCAATGGGGATCTTGAATTGGCGCGGTGCAGAATTTGTGTATCCCGAAGAGTTTATCTATGGAGACATTAAAGCAATTGTCCAAGACATCCTTAGGCATCGCGAGGAAGGAGTCAGCAGCAAGGCTTTGGAGAGAGGAAGAGAGTTTTTCCGACGGCACCAGGACCTCCCACAGTTTGCTCGCGACGTGAAGACTCTCGTGCAAAATAACTAGGCCCTTGAAGCGTCCTGGGTTTAGTTCCTACCTCAGGTAAGGAAGGATTAGGCACTATGCCTAGAGAGTATTCCGTCGTGTTTGAGGAGAAGGCGGTCCATCAGATCATTGAAATGGTCCGCTTAGAGGCCTGCTTACTACAGCGCGCCTAAGAACAGGTCGGCGAGTTTTTCGGCGTATCACGCCATGCATTGCGGGCGTGGTACCCCGACAGTACCTCCACACGAGATGGCCGCACAATGCTGGATAGCGAAACAATGGAAGAAGAGCTCAAGCGTCTGTGCCGAGAGAACCGTGAACTGAAACGAGCAAGCGGGATTTTCAAAACTGCTTCGGCTTTTTCGCAGCGGAACCAGGCCGACCCACGATCAAATGATCTCCTATATCTACGCGTATAAGGATCAGTGTGGGGCCTGGGGCCATCTGCCGCGTCCTTCGACAAGTAGATCGTGGATTTATCACCCCACGCGGCTACCAGAAAGCCTCTCAGCGTATCCCAAGTACGAGAGGCGTTAGGCGATAGCCTGGTCATTCCAGAGATTCGGCGTGTACATTCGGAGAATTTTTCGGTCTACGGTATTCGAAAGATGTGGCACGCTATCAACCGCAAAGGCTTTCATATTGGCCGCGATAAGACTGCCTGGTTGATGAAGCTAGCAGGTGTTTCCGGCTGCAGACGTGGACGAGACTCGGTAACAACGGTAAGCCCACAGACATCGGATTGTCACCCGGACCTGGTGCAGCGAAACTTTCGTGCGCGCGCACCGGGCAGGCTTTGGGTTGCCGATATTACCTGTGTTCGCACTTCGTCGGGATTCGCCTACACTGCATTTGTAGTTGATGTCTTCAGTCGGAAAATTGTTGGTGTTGCCACGTGCTTTACGCTGCACACTGATGTGCTGCCGATGGAGGCTTGAGAGCACGCTTTAACCACTGCTGCAAGAATCCATGGCAACCAGTTGATTCACCATAGTGATCGGGGCAGTCAGTACGTGTCGTTGAAATATTCTACGGCGGGCCTGACCCCCGATGTGTCCACTTCCCGGGACTTGATCTGGAGCATGCGCATTTCTATTACGGCTTGGGGCGTTCGGGCAGTCTTCCACATAATAAAGTGCCGCACCACATGCCCTTTCAAAATTTAATGTGAATGCCTGAACAACGTTCGCAAGGTGGCGTTAGATTTTTAAATTTCCGGTTAATCGGGTAGGAAGTTAGCTGCTCTTAAAAGGGAACATGGCAATCAGAAACTGGTTTCTCAATTGTGACTAACCGGTTTTGCTCGCGGACAAAAACGAAACTTTTTGATGGACGAACGGGGCTAGGTCTTGCTTTGCATCGAATAACGCAAAGCAAGACCTAGCCCTCTGCACCTAGTCAGGTTTCGCCTATTTCACTTGGCTACCGCCACAGCCCCTTAGTATCAACGAGCTCCTTGCTGCTTACTTCGGTGATTGGCAGTTCCTTGAACTCTTTGTGATCTACAAGGAGGACCACGACGTCGGCAGTTGCGTTGGCGTCCTCGACGGAAGCGAGGGTGACGTTGTCGAATCCCTTGAGACGTTTCGGTAGCTCGGAGATGTTGGGCTCAACGGCTAGGATCTCGATTGGGTCGAGTTCTTCAGCGAGGTCAACGGCGATGTTGAGCGCAGGGGACTCGCGGAGGTCATCGATGTCGGCCTTGAAAGCGAGGCCGAGTACTGCAACCTTCTTGGCATCCGTCTTGGAGACTGCATCCTTGACCTTGTTGATGACCCAACCTGGCTTGCCGTCGTTGACGTTGCGTGCGGTGTGGATAAGCTTCGAGTTCTCCGGATCGGCGGCGACGATAAACCACGGATCGACAGCGATGCAGTGACCGCCCACGCCAGGGCCCGGCTGCAGGATATTCACGCGTGGGTGGTGGTTGGCGAGGTTGATGAGCTCCCATACGTCGATGCCGAGCTTGTCGCAGATGAGCGAAAGCTCGTTCGCAAAAGCAATATTGACATCGCGGAAAGAGTTCTCGGTGAGCTTTGCCATTTCTGCAGTTACGTCGTTGGTAGCAAGCAGCTCGCCCTTGCAGAATGTGGCGTAGATTTCGGTTGCTCGACGAGTAGCTTCAGCGGTTTGGCCGCCGATGATTCGGTCATTGGTACGCAGCTCTTCCATTGCATAGCCCGGAAGAATGCGCTCAGGGCAGTGCGCGAAATAGATAACCGGCTTGTTGTCTGGGTTCTCAGCACCATCTGCAACGAGGTCAGGTCGGCACTCCAAGATGCGCTGTGCCATCTTTGCAGTGGTTTGCGGAGGAGAGGTGGACTCGAGGACGATAAGTTCATTACCGACCAGCTGAGGAGCGATCGCTTCTGCGGCCGAATAGATGTACTTCATATCGACGTCATAGTTGTCGGTGAAGGGGGTAGGGACCGCAATGATATAGACGTCAGAGTGAACCTGTTCCGTGGTGGCGCGGAAGCGGCCAGACTCGAGCGCTGCAGTGAGTTCTTCCTGCAGACCTGGCTCGACGATTGTGACTTCACCGCGATTGATCTTTTCTACATTCACCGTATTGACATCAACGCCGACCACGTTCACCCCAGAGTTGGCCATGACGACTGCGGTGGGCAATCCGATATAGCCAAGGCCGACGAACGCCACATTAAGACTGGACATCAATACTCTCCTAAGGGGGACTGGTTGGGTTAAAACTAAATATAATTGTACGAGGTTTGAGAGATTCGGGATCTAGTTTGTAATGAAAGTAGCGGGAATAAATTATTCTTACTAATTGTTCAGTGGGTCACACCGCTGAGCATGTACTTTCGGGAGGCAGTGCTTGGAGAAAGGCAACGTCGAGGCAATGGAATTGGCCACGAAAAGCCTGATGTAGCATGTCTTTAAAACGTCGGCTTGATCGGCGTTTTTTGGGGGGTGTCCCTATGTTTTTGTCAAGTGCCAGACCGATGTTGACGAGCACAGTCTTGGGAGTAGTTTCTTAGGCGTGCCT
>OJXO01000181.1_pt1 | contig 17642 bp, 15 predicted proteins | sample 1600721 | NCBI WGS metagenome assembly OJXO01 (sample SAMN04436634, study PRJEB24849) | human gut metagenome | biome: human gut; feature: NICU; material: stool | host: Homo sapiens | place: USA: Saint Louis, MO | collected 2010-01-30
CCCTTTAAATTAATTAGGTGGTTTATGTCGCACTTCAAGTTTTACTCTGCCATGATTTTAATCTGCTGTTTCATAAAGAAATTAATGAAAATTTACCTTTATTGGATGGTTATATAAAAACATGGCATCTTCATATGCTGATTCTACAGAAAAGTAATTTTTAAATATAGAAAACCCAGGACCTGCTTGCACAGATTCTGGGTTCGTTTAACTAATTAAATTAAAGCGCAGCAATTTGCTCCATATTCGCTTTAACTTTATCTAACTGCGCAGCAAACTCAGCAAGCTTCGCTTTTTCACCTTCAACAACCGCTGCTGGTGCTTTAGATACAAAGCCTTCATTTGCAAGTTTATTTGCAATTTGATCATGTTGCTTTTGGATTTTATCCAAGTCTTTTTGCAAACGAGCAAGCTCAGCTTTAGGGTCAATTAAGCCCTTCATTGGTACAAATACCGATGCATGACCTACAACACTTGAAGAAGAAAGCGGTGGTTCTTGGTCTTTACCTAAGAACTCAATACTTTCAACTTTAGCCAATGCTTTGAACAACGCTTCAATACGAGTAATTTGCTCACGTTCAGCATCAGAAATGTTTTGAAGTAATACTGGCAATAAACGCGCATTACCTAAGCCCATTTCACCGCGAATGTTACGTACCGCACCAATCAAACCTTGAAGCCATTGCATATCTGCTTCAGCTTGTTCGTTGATTTTTGCTTGCTCAGGAATAGGGTATTGAGCAGTCATAATGGTTGGGCCGCCTTGACCAAGCATTGGTGCAAGTGTTTGCCAGATTTCTTCTGTCAAATATGGCATTAATGGATGAGCCAAACGTAAAGAGGCTTCCATCACAGCAAGTAATACACGGCGTACTTCAGCTTTACGCTCTTCTGAAACTTCTGCATCGTTCAGAACTGGTTTAGTTAACTCAACGTACCAGTCGCAGTATTCATTCCAGATAAAGTCATAAATCGCTTGAGCAGCAAGGTCTAAACGGTAAGTTGCAAACGCTTGGTGTACAGCAGCTTCAGCTTTTTGCAGACGGCTGATAATCCATTGTTCTGGAAGTTCCCAAAGATCAGGACGGGCTTGTTGACCAACAGTTTGGCCTTCAACATTCATCAGAACGAAACGTGTTGCATTCCAGATTTTGTTACAGAAGTTACGGTAACCTTCAACACGTTTTAAGTCGAACTTGATGTCACGACCAGTGTTTGCAAGGGCACAGAACGTGAAACGAACTGCGTCAGTACCATAAGCATTAATGCCTTCTGGGAATTCTTTACGCGTTGATTTTTCAATCTTCGCAGCATCTTTCGGGTTCATTAGGCCAGTCGTACGTTTTGCGACTAAGCTTTCTAAATCAATACCGTCAATCAAGTCTAATGGGTCAAGAACGTTACCTTTAGACTTCGACATTTTCTGACCTTCACCATCACGTACCAAGCCGTGAACGTAAACCGTCTTAAATGGAATTTGAGATGAACCATCTTCATTTTTCATGAAGTGCATGGTCATCATGATCATACGGGCAACCCAGAAGAAGATAATGTCAAAACCAGTCACCAACACATCAGTCGGGTGGAAAGTTTTGAGTTCAGGTGTTTGTTCTGGCCAACCTAAAGTTGAGAATGTCCAAAGTGCAGATGAGAACCACGTATCAAGAACGTCTTCGTCTTGTTTAAGTTCAACATCGGCCGCGATGTTATTTTTCGCGCGAACTTCTTCTTCGCTACGGCCAACATAGATGTTGCCATCCGCATCGTACCAAGCTGGAATACGGTGACCCCACCAAAGCTGACGTGAAATACACCAGTCTTGAATGTCACGCATCCATGCCATGTACATGTTGCTGTACTGCTCTGGAACAAACTTAATACGACCATCTTGAACCGCTTCAATTGCAGGCTCAGCAAGCGGCGCAATTTTTACGTACCATTGGTCAGTCAATAATGGCTCAATGATCACACCTGAACGGTCACCGCGTGGCGCTTTTAAGTCATACGGTTGGATTTGGTTTAACCAGCCTTCAGCTTCCGCTTGAGCAACTAATTTTTTACGTGCTTCGAAGCGCTCTAAACCAGCATAATCTGCAGGTGCAGTAATGGTTTTAGAAATTTGTTCACCAGCTTTGGCAATATATTCAAACTCACCTAAAACTTCGGCGTTTTTGTTGAAGATATTGATGATTGGCAAGCTATTGCGTTTACCTAACTCATAGTCGTTAAAGTCGTGAGCAGGGGTGATTTTTACACAGCCAGTACCGAAGTCTTTTTCAACGTAGTCGTCAGCAACGATCGGAATTAAACGACCCGTAATTGGCAATACAATATTTTTACCAACAAGGTGTGCATAACGCTCATCTTCAGGGTGAACAGCAACAGCAGTATCACCAAGTAATGTTTCAGGGCGAGTCGTTGCAACTACGAGATAGTCTTTGCCATCTTGAGTTTTAACTGATTTGTCTTCAAAGAAATATTTAAAGTGCCAAAGTGAGCCTTTTTCTTCTTTGCTTTCTACTTCAAGGTCAGAAAGAGCAGTTTGAAGTTTAGGGTCCCAGTTTACAAGACGCTTACCACGGTAAATTAAACCGTCTTCGTGCAAACGAACGAATACTTCTTTAACGGCGTTTGATAAACCTTCATCCATCGTGAAGCGTTCACGTGACCAGTCTACAGATGAACCTAAGCGACGAATTTGTTTGGTAATTGTGCCGCCAGATTGCTCTTTCCATTCCCAAACTTTTTCGATGAACTTTTCACGGCCTAAGTCGTGACGAGTGATACCTTGTAAGCCAAGTTGACGCTCAACCACCATTTGAGTTGCAATACCAGCATGGTCGGTACCCGGTTGCCACAAAGTGTTTTTACCCATCATACGGTTATAACGGGTGAGGGCATCCATAATGGCATTGTTAAAGCCATGGCCCATGTGCAAACTACCAGTGACGTTTGGTGGTGGAATCATGATACAGAATGATTCACCGTGACCAGAAGGTTTGAAGTAACCTTGTTCTTCCCACGTTTTGTACCACTTCTTTTCGATCTCGGTTGGATCGTAGGTGGTGGCAATATTTTGAGCGGTTTGAGCGTCAGTCATAGTAGCTTAGATCGAATATGCATAAAAAATTGCATCTATTGTAGCAAAAAATTGCCTCGAAATTAATGTGCTGAAAACAGATAAACGGTTTTGTATTTTTTTCAAAAAACGGTAGATTTATGAAGCATGGATCACAATTTAATCTAGCGGCACGGCAGAAAAATTACAAAAGAATTGAAAAGGGATGCGACATATGAGTTACAAAGTTTTTTTAAAGATTTCCGATTCAACCTATACCCAATTTGCTTCAATTCGAGAGAAATTACATGCTGGGGTAAGAGAAAGCCAGTCGAAAGTATTGGGGGATGTTCTTTCCGATTTGTCTTGTGAAATTATTGAGCAAGTTTTCTCTGTATTGTTAAAGGATGAGCAAGACAACTCTACTATGACTCAAAAACAGCGGTATGAGTCCGAGAAAGTTCTTCAGCAAATTTTAGATACTTTCCGAAAATATATGCCTTGGTCAGTCTCTTTTTTCGGTAATGAAAGACTTTTACCTTTAGTTGATTATATGACCTCACTCATGAAAGAACGTGAGCAAGAGGTTTATATTACATACCCGATCACACCTCAACTTGTACAACAGGCCCAAACACTGACGGAACAAATACGTGAGGGCAATATGCAAAGCGTAGAAAAAGCTTTTCAGACCTTAATTCAAATTGTGGATTTAGGTGTAACAAGCCTAGTACGTGAACCTAAAAAACGTTTAAAATTTAATTTGGTTGTCGATAAAACCCTAAATGGGGTCATTAATATGACAACGCATTTGGGCTATAAACGTTTGGAAAAATTGGGGACGCAGGTTGATCAGACCACAGCAACTCACTATATCAACCACTTTTTGGCCTTCATGCATCAAGCAGCATAATTTAAAAAGATAATAGGAAGTTAAAATGGCCAAACTTGATACTTTGCAAAATAAAGTGGTGTGGGTTACGGGAGCCTCTTCTGGTTTAGGTAAAGCTTTAGCTGGTGAGTTTGCTTTGCAAGGTGCTCAAGTTATTTTAACTTCGCGTCGCTTTGAAGAGTTAGAAGAAGTTCGCGTTGGTTTACTCCATCCGGATCAGCACTTGTCGGTAGTTGCAGACATTACCAATCAAGAGCAAGTTCAAGAGGCTTATGAGCAGATTTTAAAAGCAAAAGGACGAATTGACTGGCTTATTAATAATGCGGGTTTAAGTCAGCGTGCTCTTATTCAAGACACCACAATGGCAACAGAACGTGCCATTATGGAAGTCGATTATTTCTCACAAGTCGCATTAACCAAAACTGTGTTACCGACCATGCTTAAACAAAAGTCTGGCCGAGTTGTATTTGTGTCGAGTGTAGCAGGGCTTTTAGGTACGCAGTACCGTGCGAGTTATTCGGCTGCTAAAGCTGCTATTCATATGTGGGCCAACAGTTTACGTGCCGAAGTTGCCGATCAGGGTGTTGAAGTTTCGGTTATTTTCCCGGGCTTTGTAAAAACTAATGTTTCGTTTAATGCACTAAATGGTGCAGGGCAACCTCAAGGCCACCAAGATGAAGCAATCGAAAATGGACTAGAAGCCGATGTTTTTGCAGAACAGTCAGTTAAGGCATTAATGCAAGGACAGGAATATATTGTAGTGGGCGGTACTAAAGAAAAATTAGGCGTGATGGTTTCCCGTATGTCACCGAAACTACTCTATAAAATGATCCGGAAAACAAAAGTGAAATAAAAAAAAGATTTCGCCGTGCTAAATTGATGGAAAAACCCGCATAGAAGGTTCGCCATGGATCAAGACTACCATCGTATTTTAGAGGTCATTACGCGTTTTCAATTGGTTTTTGACCAGAAAAATTGGGATGCGTTTGATGAGTTGTTGGCCGATCAACTTGAGGTGGACTATTTGCAGTTTAGAGGGGAACCTTTATGTGTGGTGTCTTGTCATGAATATAAAGGTTCACGGCAACAAGCTTTGTCACATTTGCGGCTACAGCACAATTTAAGCAATCCTCTTATTCGGATTGAACAAGACCGAGCATGGTTAGAATGTAATTATCAAATTTATCGTTTTTCGGAAAATGATTATTTTCATTCTTTTGTTCGCTATTATTTTACTTTGGCAAAACAACAGGGCATATGGAAAATTACCGGAATTTGCCAACACTTAACTAAAAATATTGGCAATCCGCGTATACATTTTTCTGCTATGGGGCAGTGTTAATCTTTGACTGCTGTTCCGTAGGCAAATACCTCTACCATTCCACCTTGCATACCCAGTTCGGTTGTACTCAGCCGAACTCCCATAATGTGATTGGCACCGACACTTTGAGCTTGTTGTTTTAGTCGTACGATAGCCTCGCGGCGAGCACGTTCAACAATACTTTCATAACTGGTCAGCCGACCACCTAAAATATTTTTTATGGAGGCCAGCACATATTTAAAGTAGTCATGCGAAATAACCACATTACTGCTAATAAAATGACCCAACTGGTCGCTTGTGGCAAAACGATTGGTATCAATTCTGATATGGGCAAATTGTTGCTCTTTTTCTAGAAGTTCATTTAAATGTTTTCGTTCAATATGGCGGCCAAAAGCCCAACCAATACTGAAAAGAATGAGAAAAATAACAAGCTGAAAAATAAGATTGTCCATTTTCTACCTATGCATTAAATGGATCGGGCAGATGAGGTGCTTGAGGCTGCACAACCACTGCTGTGCCATATACGAATAACTCAGAAGCACCTTGGGCAATATTTGAGGTAGAAAAACGAATACCAACAATTGCATTGGCACCGAGTTGTTCTGCTTTAGCAATCATACGTTGCATAGCCTCTTGGCGAGATTCTTCTAATAATTCGGTATAACCCGTAAGTTCACCACCTACAATATTTTTTAAACTTGCCATCAAGTCGCGACCCACATGTTTACTACGGACGGTACTCCCGTAAACAACATCAAGCTGCTTTAAAATTTGGTGGCCTGGAACACTTTCTAAATTACTTAATAACATTGTTTTTTATCAATCTAAATTTCTTTAGCTTTCAAGATAAAAAATATTCAGATGAGTTGCAATAAAAAAGCCCACCGAAGTGAGCTTTTATAAGAAAGTGATTTAAAACTTATTGCTTTTTAAGTTCAGCACTAGATGGTTGGTGAACCACTGTATCTGAAGTATTTGCTTTTAAACCACCACCTAGAGTTTTGTATAACTCGATTTGGTTGTTTAAGTTTGCTTGTTGAAGCAATAACAAACCTTGTTCAGCTGCATATGAAGAACGCTGCGCATCAAGAACAGTCAAGTAACTATCAATACCGGCACGGAAGCGGGCATTTGAAAGTGTGTAGTTGCGGTTAGTTGCTTCTACTAGACGTTGCTGAGCTGTTAAACGCTCGCCAATGTTGGCACGAGTTGCAAGCGCGTCATTAACTTCACGGAAAGCCGACTGAACTGATTTTTCATAATCAGACAATGCAATTTTCTGATCGGTTTCAGAAATTTTTACATTGGCACGGCGTGTACCCCAGTCAAAGATTGGTAAATCTAAGCTTGGACCAACTGACCATACAAAACCACCAGACTTAAATAGATCACTTAAGTCAGTTGATGCATAACCAGCCGAACCCGTTAAGCTAATGGTTGGGAATAAACGTGCTTTTGCAGCACCGATATTCGCACCCGCAGCGCTTAAGTTGTATTCAGCAGCTTTTACATCCGGACGGTTATTTAACAAGTCACTTGGTAAACCGGCAGTAAACACATTTTGTTGAGCAATGCGTTTTACAGGTTGTGTAGGTAACAAGTTTTGTGGAACAGGTTGGCCTACAAGCAAGTTTAACAAGTTTTGTGCTTGAGCAATTTGAGTTTTGTAGTTCGCTACATCATTACGCGCAGTTTCTACGGAAATCTGTGCTTGACGTAATGGAACTTCACTGTCGATACCTACATCAAAACGTTTTTTGTTGAGATTGTAAGAATCTAACTGTGCTTTAAGCGTTTGCTCTGCCAGTCTTAAGTTTGCTGTTGCAAACGAATAATTTAACCATGCTTGAGCAACTTGGCTAATCAGACTGATTTGAGTCGAATCACGAGCACTTTGTGTTGCAAGATAACTATCTAAAGCAGCATCTTTGAGGCTACGAACACGACCCCAGAAATCTAGCTCATAAGCAGTTACACCCAAACCTACTTGATAAGTAGAGTAGGGGTTATTCGGATCACGGCTTTGAGAAACCTGACGAATTGCACTACCACTTGCTCCGATTGTTGGAAGCTGGTTGTTCTGTGTAATCTGATATTGCTGTTGAGCACGTTCAATATTGAGCGTTGCTGTACGTAAGTCACGGTTATTGGCAAGAGCCAAATCAATCACTTCAAGCAAACGCGGGTCAGCAAAGAATTGTTTATAACCCTGTTCAGCAATAGACGTACCAGAAGCGCTGTTATATGCATAGCTTTGTGGTATATCGGTTTTCACGACTGGTTCTGGGCCGCGCATGCTTTGACAAGCTGCCAAAGCAAGCGCAAGTGCAGATACCGCAATGCTACGACCTGAAATAGACCATACTTTTTGCATCACGATTTATGCTCCTGAGTGTTTATGGTTTTTGGTTTGTACTTAAAGATACTACGAATCCACACATAGAATACAGGGATAAAGAAGATACCTAAGAACGTCGCGCTGAGTACGCCACCAAGTACACCAAAGCCTACAGAGTGCTGACTTCCTGCACCGGCACCTGTTGAAAGTGCAAGTGGAAGTACACCGAAACCGAAGGCAAGGGTGGTCATGATAATTGGACGTAAACGCATTTTTGCAGCATGTAAGGTTGCATCAAGTAGATCTTCACCTTTTTCCTGCAATTCTTTTGCGAATTCAACAATCAAGATCGCATTTTTTGCAGAAAGACCGATAACCGCAATAATCGCTACCTGGAAGTAAATGTTATTTGAGAGATTTGGATCTCCTTTAATAATCATGCCCAAGTAGGTCAATACGATTGCACCAATGACACCAAGTGGTACCACAAGTAAAACCGAGAACGGAATTGACCAGCTTTCATATAGTGCAGCCAAGCAAAGGAATACGATTAACAATGAAAGTGCGTATAAGAACGGCGCTTGAGCACCAGACTCACGTTCTTCAAGTGATAAGCCTGTCCATTCATAGTCGAAACCTTGTAAGCCCATAGACGGTAACTTACCAATAATTTCTTCCATTGCTTTCATGGCATCACCAGAGCTCACGCCAGGTGCAGGTGTACCTTGAATGTTAACTGATGACACACCGTTATAACGTTCGAGACGTGGAGAACCATACGTCCATTCGCCTGTAGCAAACGCCGAGAATGGAACCATCTCACCTTTGTTATTACGTACATACCATTTGTTTAAGTCTTCAGGCATCATACGGCTGCCCGCATCACCTTGAACATAAACTTTTTTCACACGACCACGGTCAACGAAATCGTTAATGTATGAGCCACCCCATGCAATACGCATTGTATTGTTGATTTCGGCAATACTAACGCCCATAGCACCAGCTTGAGCCTGATCTACATTAATTTGATACTGAGGAGTATCTTCCTGACCATTTGGACGCACACCTACAAGACGTTTATCTTGTGATGCCAAACCTAAAATCGTGTTACGAGCTGCAATCAGTTTCTCATGGCCTTGACCACTTGAATCTTTAAGCTGCAAGTTAAATCCGGCAGTTACACCAAGTTCAGGCATTGCTGGAAGCTGTAATGGCATAACGTATGATGCATCTTTAATGATCATATTTAATGCCATACCACGCTGAATCAATGAACCAATTTGAGTTTCTGGTGTCGTACGTTTGCTCCAGTCTTTCAACTTAACGAAGCCAATACCCGCGTTTTGACCAACACCTGTGAATGAGAAACCAGAAACAGTGAAAATAGATTCCACGGTATCTTTTTCATTCATAAAGAAGTTAGTCATGGTGTCAATCACTTTACCGGTACGGTCAAGCGTTGCATTTGGTGGTAATTGTACAAGTGTCATGACCACACCCTGATCTTCTTCTGGTAAGAATGAAGACGGGAGTTTTTGGAACAAGAAGACTAAAAGGGCAACTACAACAGCATAGAGCACGCCAGAGAAGATTTTGCCTTTAAGCATGCGGCTAACACCATTTTGGTAGCTATGCGACATGCGGTCAAAACCATTGTTAAAGCTTCTAAAGAAACGCGCAAAGATATTATTGCTTGGTTCTTTATTAGGATCATGCTGTTTCAAGATAGTTGCACAAAGTGCCGGTGTGAACGTCAACGCTACAATTAACGACAGAACCATTGCAGTTACAAGGGTAATCGAGAACTGGCGGTAAATTACACCTGTTGTACCACCAAAGAAAGCCATTGGTACGAATACCGCTGTCAATACGCTGGTAATACCTACTAACGCACCAGAAATCTGCTGCATTGAGCGAGAAGTGGCCGTAACCGGATCGGTATGGTCTTCACTCATCACACGTTCAACGTTTTCGACTACAACAATGGCGTCGTCGACCAGAAGACCGATTGCCAATACCATAGCGAACATGGTTAAGGTGTTAATTGAGAAGCCAAAGATATTAATGACCGCAAATGTACCTAATACAACTACTGGAACTGCAAGCGTTGGAATAATCGTTGCACGCCAGTTTTGTAAGAATAGGAACATGACAATGAATACCAAAATCACGGCTTCAATTAATGTGTGTACTACACTTTCAATTGAAAGACGGATAAATGGAGTCGTGTCATAAGCCAGTTTATCTGCAAGACCTGTTGGATAGTTCTTACGTAGTTCAGATAAACGTTGTTCAACTGCTTCGACTGTGTCGAGTGCGTTAGCACCTGTTGCAATTTTAATTGCAAGACCAGCTGCCGGTTTACCGTTAAACTTCGAGTCGAATTGATAGTTATCCGAACCTAATTCTACGCGAGCAACATCTTTTAATCGAACCTCAGCACCTGATGCTGTGTTCTTTAAGAAGATATTTTTAAACTGTTCAGGAGTCTGCAATAAGCTTTGTGCATTTACTGTTGCGTTAAGAACTTGACCTTGTACAGCCGGAGCACCACCTAACTGACCTACAGCAACTTGCGAGTTCTGCGCTTGTAAGGCAGTTGCAATATCACTAGGAGTAAGTTGATAGCTTGTTAATTTAGCTGGATCAAGCCAGATACGCATTGCGTATGAGCCACCGAAGACCTGTACCTCACCAACACCGGCAACACGGCTAAGTGGTTCTTTAATTGACGAGTTTACATAGTCTTTAATGTCAGAGTCTGACAGGTTGTTATCTGGTGAATAGAATGCAATAACTTGCAAGAAGCTCGCACCAGATTTAGTAACTGTTACACCTTGACGTTGTACATCTTCAGGTAAAAGCGCAGTTGCAGATTGCAATTTGTTTTGAACTTGAACCTGTGCAATATCAGGGTCAACACCTTGTTCAAAGTTTAATTGAATAGATGCCTGACCATTACCAGCACTGTTAGATGAAATATAACGTAAGCCATCAAGACCATTCATTTGTTGTTCAATGATCTGGGTTACAGTATTTTCAACTGTTTCAGCCGATGCACCAGGATAAGTCGCAGCAATCGTTACGGTTGGTGGTGCAATCGTTGGATATTGTGCAATAGGCATTTTTGTTAGCGTAAGAATACCCGCCAACATAATGACTAATGCAATCACCCACGCAAATATGGGGCGATGAATAAAAAATTGTGCCATTCAATCTACCCCTTATGCATTTGAAGCTGCTTTCTGTTCTGCTTGAGGTTTACCTGATTGAGCCGGTTTCGCAGCATTTGGTGCTGCACCTTGAGAGTTTGCTGGTTGAGCTTGATAAGGTTTTGCTGATACTTCTTGCCCTTCTTTAACTTTGGCAACACCATCAACAATGACTTTATCGCCGGCTTTTAAGCCGTTAGTCACAATCCAATTTTGTCCTTGAACACCAGAGGTTTCAACAGGACGGCTCTCAACAACCCCTTTAGCATTAACAAGCATCGCTACAGCTTGCCCTGTAGGTAAACGAGTAATGGCAGCTTGAGGAATCAGGTAAGCATTTGGAACAACGCCCTGAACAATTTGCGCAGTGGTATACATACCCGGAAGCAATAAATGATTCGGGTTAGAGAATACGGCACGTAATGTAATTGTTCCTGTATCTTGGTTTACAGAAGCGTCAGAGAAAGCAAGTTGCCCTTCGATTGGATAGGTAGAACCATCTTCAAGCTTTAATTTTACTTTCGTGTTGTTACTGTTATTTAAACTGCCTTTACTTAGTTGTTGACGTAAACGCAATAACTCAGCACTAGACTGATTAATATCAACATAGATAGGATCTAACTGTTGAATCGTTACCAACGGGTCAGTCTGGTTTGCAGTAACCAAAGCACCAGCCGTTACTGAAGAACGACCAGATTGGCCAGAAATAGGAGAGCGAATTGTAGAATAACCAAGATATACATTTGCATTTGTTACTTGAGCCTTAGCTGCTGCAACTTGTGCTTCTGCAACATTGACTTGACCAAGTAAGTCATCATATTCCTGTTTAGACACAGCATTACTAGAAACAAGTTGTTTATAACGATTTAACTTGGTACGTAGTGAAGCTAGATTTGCCTGTTGTTGTAGGAGTGATGCTTTTGCATTTTCTAACGTTGCACGGTTCGTTCTAGAGTCGAGCTCATAAAGCGCCTGACCTTCACGAACATAGCTTCCTTCAGCAAATAAGCGTTTTAAAATCACGCCACTTGTCTGAGGACGAACTTCAGAAATTTGATATGCTGAAGTACGGCCTGAAAGCTCAACGCTTTGTTCAACACTTTGTGGTTGAGCAACAATAACACCTACTTCTGCAGGCGGCATTTTCTGAGCAGCAGCAGCTTGCTGTTTCTCATCGGAGCCTTTGCTACAACCAACAAGCGCGATACTTGTTGCTAATGCGCAAGCAGTAAGGGCTGGTGCCCAAAGCTTAGCCGACATCATTGTTCCACCTCGTTTAGATAAAATCTAAAAATATATTTGTTTTCTACTTAACCTACTTTGTGTTTGTAATAACCAGAGCCAAAGCAGTGCAATCCAAATAAAACCAATGCCCCAACCAGCGAGTACGTCTGTTGGGAAATGAACTCCTGCATATATTCTTGAAAGCCCCATACACACAAACCAAAGACAGGAGATCAAAACAATATAAGGAGAGTTAATGTTGTGCTTATGGCATAACATAATCATTGCCAGACAAGCCAGTGTTGATGCATAAACACTATGTGCACTTGGGAACGATGCACCGTAACTTTCAACAATATGATATGCCTCAGGAGGTCTAGGCCGGTTAACACACCACTTGAGCAGCCAACCCATGGTGATACTGCCAATAACTCCCAAGCTAATGAAAATAACAGTAATATATTTTTTATACCATGCTAAATATATACATACTAGAAAGGATAAAAAACATACAAAAGGCATGCCGCCTACGCGTGCAAGAAAGGTGGTTATACTATTAAGATAATCTAAACGATGGTGACTCAATGTTTGAACGGTGAGCAAGTCCAAAGATTGAAGACTTGGTACAAAAAGACCAAGAACACCTAATCCTAAAAAAACGCAACCAATACAAAGCAATAGATAGGGCATAAACACACCTTTGCTTATTCATATAGTTTTTCACTATTGAACGCCGTTGAAAGTGTACTTGCCAGTACACTTTTTTTCAAGCCTGATAGATCATCGTAAATTCATTTTGAAATTTTTTTAACATTTGGAAAAACAATCACAACAAAATTGACGGACATCACATTTTGTGTACAAAGCAAAACATTTAATGTTCCGCTTTTTTTCCGCTATTGGCTTGGGCATTTTCTTCTAATTCTAGAGGCTGTTTCGGTGGCCAGAAGAAGTCACTTGGTCGGGTAAGAAAATGGGTCATGACCAGTTTAGCTAATGGCTTCCATTGTTCAAAGCGAACTCGACGTGCACGTAATGCCACAATAATAGTGAGTGTGAAACTCACAAATAAGTTGGTGAGACCAATACAGAGTACGCCTAAAAATGAAACTATAATCAAGCCAATATCAGGACTACCATTAATAGTCATTAAACCTTGAATGAAGTTCGCTGACGCAAAGGCAATGTGACGAATATCTAGAGGTAGGCCCAAAATAAAGCCAATTGTTCCCATACTTCCTAACATTACGCCAAATAGGAAATTACCTGCGAGCGCCCCTAAATTACGTTCAATATATTCTGCAAAACGGTTCAGGCGTTCTTGTCCAAATAAGTTTCTTAAACGTCGATGTGCTTTTAAACGTGGTCCTACTTTTCTATAAACTGCCATGTTGTCGAAGTAGCCCGCAATTAGGCCAGATAAAAACAAACACACCCCAGCAATCGCTGCATGCGGAACGGCTAATGAGGTAAAAGGGTTTAGGCTATGTAATAGATAAGTTGCCTTGGTATGAGTTAATAAAGGCTCATCAAGATAGAACTGCCAAGCAAAGGTAATAAGAGCAGCAGTAGGAATTGCAATCGAGATATTACCCAAAATAGCAATAAACTGAGTTCGAATAATATTGATAATAAGTGCGGCTAATTCTGCAATTTGTGCCGTTTTAGAGCCTTTCCGTTGCTGAACTGTGGCTGCAAGTGCGGCAGCTGTCATTGCGGGTTGTTTTGTTGCAACAGTAAAGTGCAATACATGAATCAGAATAAAGCCCAGTGAATAGTTCATACTGAACGTAAAGGCTTGCATGAGCGGAGCCATCGTCATACGTGCAGCAAGAATTTTTAATGAGGCCATACAGGCAATAATCACACCTGCACCAGCAGCGGCTTTATACATGCCCCAAAAGCCTTTGGTGTCTGTACTTACATAGTGTTCGCCAGTACGGCTTGCATTCTCTGTGACTTGAAAGGCAATAAGCTCACTGGTCGTGCTGAGTAACGAGCGGACACTTTTTTCACTATAATGTGCTTTAGTTAAGTCTGAAATTAAGTTTCCTAAAGAAACGTAGCGTCCCTCGCTATCATCTACAACTAGATAGAGTAATAATTCAATCCGATCTAAACACTGTTCAAGTAAAGACAAAAGATAGGTCAAACTTAAACTTACACCGATTCTTTTGGTCGCTCGGCGTATTTTTAAAACGACGTCTCGACACTGCTCTAGCATTACAAATGCTTGAGAGGCATCAGGTGGTGGAAGCACAGCAATGTCGTTGCTGGAAATATCCTGTTTTTTGTACTTCTCTATAAACTCAATAATTTCACGGTTTTGTACCAAAAATGGCGATTCATATTCGGTTAATTCAGGTTGAGCGTTAATAAATTCAGGATAAAGACCGATACCACTAATGCGGTAAGATAAGACAGTAATTGCCTTAATCATTTCTCGCTGAATGGCATGCTTTTCATCGACATTACTGTTACTTTGCCCAATAAGTCCGAACAAAGTTGCCCAATCCTTGTCATCGACATTGTTTAACCAGATTGAATCACTTTCTAAATAGAAAATTTTTCCAATCAGAATTTTAAGCTGGCTTGCATCTTCAATAAGTGGCAGAAAATGGCCGCCAAGTCTTTGCCCAAGCTGGTTCCAGAAGCCATCTAAAGACAAAATACCGCTATCTGCATATAAGCTGACTTGCTTATATTGATTAATGAGGCGTAATAAAAAGGTTTGTAAAAGGGCTGGAGCGGTAGGAGTAAGTAATAGGCTATCAATAAAGGCTTGTATTTTTTGCTCTATTTCCTCCGTATCGTGAGGATCGGATGGCCGTAAAGCATTGACTAGGTCAATGAGAATATTTTCTTCAATAACAGCTTGAGGGTTCTCAAGCTGTTTCTGGATTTTAAAAAAATGTTCTGAAAAATTTATATGCATAGGCAAAATAATATCTACTGTATTCGATGTAATGCAAGCCGAGTTAAATTAATCAACGCTTGACGATAAGGTGTATCAGGCAAGATTGATAAGGCTTGCAGTGCTGCTTCTGTTTCTTCTTGGGCACGGCGCTGGCAATAGTCTAAAGCACCAGACTTTTGCACAATTTCAATCACTTTAGGTAATTGGTCAACACCACCAGTCGCAATACTGCGTCTGATAATGGCATGCTCTTCACCGGTTGAATGTGCTAATGCTGAAATTAACGGTAAAGTCGGTTTACCTTCCATTAAATCATCACCAATATTTTTACCTAATGTTTCAGCATCTGAAGTGTAGTCTAAAATATCGTCAATAATCTGGAATGCATTTCCGAAATGACCTGCAAATAATCTTAAAGGTTCGCGGTAAGCTTCTTGCCCAGCCAAAATAGCCGCACCTTCGGTTGCAAGTTCAAATAAACGAGAAGTTTTCCCGTGAATAATCTTTAAATATGTTTCTTCGGTTGTATCCGGTTGATGCTGAGATTGGAGCTGTAATACCTCACCTTCAGCAATTTCACATGTACCTGTTGAGAAGTCTTTTAATAAGGTCATGTTGTTTAAATCAACCAAAAGGTCAAAAGCGCGGGCAATAAGGAAGTCACCAACCAATACGGCCGTTTGATTGTTCCATGTTGCATTTGCAGTAGGACGACCACGGCGAAGTCCAGATTCATCAACTACATCATCATGCACTAAAGTTGCGGTATGAAGCATTTCAATAATAGCTGCCAGACGCTGTGCATTTTGCATATTGTCGAGGCCGCAAGCGCGTGCTGCAAGTAAACACATGATTGGGCGCATACGTTTGCCGCCAGCTTCAACTACATGTTTACTCACTGACATGACCAAGCCGACTTTTGAGCTAATTCCTTCATTAATCAAGTGATCCATCGCAGCAAAGTCTGTAGCAACAGGAGCGAGAATGTCTTGCTTAAAATCGATGACCATATGAAGAAAAACCCCGTATTGGTAGATAAGTGGCGTTAGTGTATCAATTAAAAGTGCATTAAACAGGGAAACAAGCAATTGATATTAATCATTTGTATGTTCATGAAGAGTTCTTTGTTCTTTATTTCGGCAAAACGATGTGTTTCCGACAAAACAATAAATTTTAATAACGTCAACATGAATACAGCTTGTTCTTGTTGCAAGTTGTGTTTGGAACTGTATTTTAAATTCCATTCAGAATCAATGAAAAGTACTAAAATCAAATTGAAGCTATTTTTATTATGTAAGAATGATGGCTTCTGTTGCTTAGTTAAAGATAAAGCACTTGTCGTTTGATCAAATTTCACTTAAAATCTGTCGCCTTGTATAACCCCAGTGGCGTTCGTTTTAAGATCGATATATCCCTTTATCGGCACGACGACACGGGCTGATTGGAGTACGTTATGTACGCAGTAATCCAAAGCGGTGGTAAACAGCACCGTGTAGTTGAGGGTGAAACCCTTAAAGTTGAATTATTGAAGGCTGAATCTGGCGCAACTATTACATTTGATGATGTATTAATGGTTGTAAACGGTGACAACATTCAAATCGGTGCTCCAGTTGTAGCTGGCGCTAAAGTAACTGCAGAAGTGATTGGTCATGGTCGTCACGACAAAATCCGCATCATCAAAATGCGTCGTCGTAAACACTACCGTAAACAACAAGGTCACCGTCAATGGTTCACTGAGTTGAAAATTACTGGTATTTCAGGCTAATCACGAGGAGTAAGAGACATGGCAACTAAAAAAGCCGGTGGATCGACGAAGAACGGTCGTGATTCAAACCCAAAAATGTTAGGTGTTAAAGTTTACGGTGGTCAAACTGTAACTGCTGGTAACATCATCGTTCGTCAACGTGGTACTGAATTCCACGCTGGTGCAAATGTTGGTATGGGCCGTGACCATACTTTATTTGCTACTGCTGACGGCGTAGTAAAATTCGAAGTGAAAGGTCAATTTGGCCGTCGCTACGTAAAAGTTGAAACTGTTTAAGTTTTAGCTTAAGAAAAAGCCCACATTTTGTGGGCTTTTTTTATGGAAATACATCAATATTGTCTTCATGATGATGAATGAAATTCTACAAACAACATGAATAACATAACAAAATATCTTATTTTCTCAATGATTAGCACAAAGTTTGTCGGTTAATATAAGTCTTGAATGAAGAGCTTGTTTAGCTGGATTAATTGAAAGGCTAGCAAGCTATCTTACAGCAACTAAAAAGGTGATGACATGAATATGCTTCGTAAAACCATGTGTGCTATTACACTCAGCGCCTCAGTGCTTGCTCCTGTAATGAGTACTACAGCGTTCGCTGCACCCGTAGCAGCACCGGAGCAACAGGCAATTGGGAACCTGGTAAATCAGTTATCAGGCTTACAGCGTTTGACTGCCGATTTTGAACAAACAACGAAAGCGAATACAAAAACTGTAGCACAGAAAAAAGGCTTAAGTGCTCAGCATATGAACCAGACATTTAAAGGTTCAATGAAAGTTGAACGTCCGGGGAAATTTTATTGGGAAACTGTAAGTCCCTCTAAGCAAACTATTGTAACAAGTGGAAAAACAGTCTGGATTTATGACCCTGATCTACAACAGGCTGTGCGCCAAAGCCTAGATGATCAGGTCGCT
>OJXO01000186.1_pt1 | contig 17255 bp, 17 predicted proteins | sample 1600721 | NCBI WGS metagenome assembly OJXO01 (sample SAMN04436634, study PRJEB24849) | human gut metagenome | biome: human gut; feature: NICU; material: stool | host: Homo sapiens | place: USA: Saint Louis, MO | collected 2010-01-30
ATCTTTTAATTGTGGTCGTACGCCATTCCAGATAGAGAAGGCTTCAATAGCTTGGCCTACTAACATGCCAAAACCTTCCGCATAAGGCACATTACGTTGTTTCGCTTGATCAAGGAAGCTAGAAGGTTTGCCATAAGCCATTTCATAGGCATATTTGAATTGTAATTTTTCAGGTAGTTGTAAAGCATCGCCTGACAGACTTGCCGAAGTTGCATTAATCACAATATCAAAATCTCCTTCTAAATCATTTAGGGAAATTGCTTGTAATTGGGCTTGTGGAACTGCTGTTTTTAAGTCATCTACAAGTTGTTCTGCACGAGCTAAAGTTCGGTTTGCAATGACGATTTTTTTGGCACCAGCCTGTACAAGGGGATAAATAACACCACGCGTTGCGCCGCCAGCTCCTAAAATTAAAATAGTTGTATTTTCAAGATTCCATTCTAAAGCTTGAATTGCGGCAACTAAGCCTTGGCCGTCGGTATTGTCACCATGCAATTTGCCATTTTCCATCCATAAGGTATTTACAGCTTTAGCAATTTGAGCACGCTCGGTTAACACATCACATAAAGCAAAAGCTTGCTCTTTAAAAGGAACAGTAACGTTCATACCACTGCCGCCTTCTGCAAAGAAACTTCGCATGCTCGATTCAAAACCGTCAAGAGGAGCAAGCCGTTTTTGATAGTTTAGATCAACACCTGTTTTTTCAGCGAAAGCATGATGCAATTCAGGAGAGCGTGATTGTTCGATCGGATTGCCAATTACTGCAAACTGTTTGGTCATTCTTGTATCCAAAATTTTAAAATGGCATGAAGCAGATAGAGCCTGCACTGAATATTCAGCAGGCCTCACTATAAGTCAAAATAGCACAAGAAAAAATATTTGGATGAAGGCAAATAGAAATCAAAAAAGGAGATTCTTTAGGGTGGAAGCCAAAGAATCCCCAAAACAAAAAATTAGGCGACTTTTTCTTCTAAACCTAACCAATCACGAGGTTTTAAATAGTAGTCAGTTAAACGCTTCTCTGGAGAGTCTTCATCCCATTCAGGGCGATAAGACCATGCAGCTAGATTAGGTAAGCTAACTAAAATCGACTCAATACGGCCACCTGTTTGTAATCCAAACAACGTACCGCGGTCATACACCAAGTTATATTCGACATATCTGCCACGGCGGTAAAGCTGGAACTCTCGTTGAGCTTCGGTATAAGGCTGTTCGCGGTGTTTTTCGAAAATTGGCAAGATCGCATTTAAATAGCCATTACCTACGGCTTGAATATATTTAAAGCAGGTTTCGAAATCCCAGCAATTTAAATCATCAAAGAATAAACCGCCCACACCACGTTGTTCATCGCGATGCTTTAAATAGAAATAGTCATCGCACCATTTTTTATGTTCAGCATAAACATTGTCGCCAAAAGGCTTACAGAGGTCATAAGCGGCTTGGTGCCAATTTAAAACATCTTGCTCATCTGGATAAAATGGCGTTAAGTCAAAACCACCACCAAACCACCAAATCGGATCTTGACCTTCACGCTCTGCAACGAATAAGCGGACATTCGCATGCGAGGTTGGAATATTCGGGTTTTTAGGGTGAATGACTAAAGACACACCTAGCGCTTGAGCTTTTGCCCCTGCAATTTGAGGGTGACGTTCTGTTGCAGAAGCAGGCAGTTTACTAATGTTGATATGTGAAAACATCACGCCGCCTTTTTCAATCACTGTACCATTTTGTAGTACACGTGAACGGCCACCACCGCCTTCAGGGCGCTCCCAATCATCAATGATAAATTCTGCTGTCCCACCACCAGCTTTTTCTTGTTGTTCTAAACCGGCACAAATACGGGCTTGTAAATCGAGGAGAAATTCGCGGACACGTTGAATATCTGTTGAAGTCGGATGTTGCATAATGACCCTCAAAGATGATCGAAATAGATTAGATACATCAAAACATAAATCCATAAAAAAAGTAAGGGATTTTTTCTAATTCCTGAAAAAATCCCTTAAAAATAATTTTTAAATTTTGGGCTCGAAATCAAAAATCATCTTTTTGGTAAAGGTGATCCATTCTTTCACGTTTGGTTTTTAAATATTGTTCATTAAAAGGGTTACGGCCGACAGTTAAAGGTACACGGTCTACGACATTAATACCTTGATCTTTGAGTGCCTGAATTTTCAAAGGATTATTGGTAATTAATTTAACTTCTTTCACTTTTAAGTGGTCGAGCATAATACTGCACATATCGTAACGACGTGCATCGGCGGTAAATTCAGTAGTAAATTGGCATCTACTGTATCGTGCCCCTGATCTTGCAGGGCATAAGCACGAATTTTATTGGTTAAACCAATACCGCGTCCTTCTTGGCGTAAGTATAAAATTACACCTTGTCCTGCTTCATTGATGAGTTTCTGAGTGGCTTGTAGTTGTGGGCCACAGTCACATTTCAATGATGCAAATGCATCACCCGTTAAGCATTCAGAATGTACGCGGACCAAAACAGGACCCGTTGGCGGATTTTCTAACCCTTTGGAAAGTGCCACATGTTCTTCACCTGTTACGGGATCTTGAAACACAGAAATATTGAATTCACCAAAAGCGGTCGGGAGTTTTGATGTTGCAATGAACTCTATAGGCACAGATTAACTCATCTTTTAACCGAAAACGGTTTAAAGTATAGCGTAATGCTGGGAGATTGGTCGAATTGTCATAATCATTTTGCACACTAAGGTTTTCTTTTTTGTATAAAGAAGACGATAATAGTTGATAAATAGTCAGATTATTCAGGATAATCTGCCAACCATACCCATACTGTATGAGAGACTGCTTTGCATGATCTCGTTCGCAAATGTGGCTGATTGAAGGTGACTTCATTCGATTGTATGATCGACCCATTTTGACCCAGCTTAGGATTTGCCAGGCTTATAAAGGCTTTGCCACATATGTTGTATACCGAAATTCCAACTCAACGCCCTGTTACGCCATTGTTAGATGCGATTGATCATCCTCAACAATTACGTCAGCTCGAGCATAGCCAATTACTACAAGTGGCTGATGAGTTGCGTCAATATATTTTATATGCAGCAGGCCAGAGTGGTGGCCATTTCGGTGCTAACCTCGGCGTGGTTGAGCTGACGGTAGCGCTGCATTATTGCTTTAATACACCAAATGACCGTTTAGTTTGGGATGTGGGACACCAAGCATACCCACATAAAATCCTAACTGGACGCCGTGAACAAATTACGACCATTCGCGCTAAAAATGGATTGGCTGCTTTCCCAGCCAGAGAAGAGTCTGTTTTTGATACCTTTGGGGTAGGGCATTCTTCAACTGCTATTTCAGCTGGTTTGGGTATGTCTTTGGCACGTCGCTATCAGAAAGACCCATGTGAAGTCGTTTGTATTGTGGGTGATGGTGCAATGACTGCGGGCATGGCATTTGAAGCAATGAATGATGCTGTTGCTCATGATGCAGATTTAATTGTTGTACTCAATGACAACGATATGTCGATTTCTTGCAGTACAGGTGGCTTTGCCAAACATTTAGCTGCAATTTGGGAAAAAGGTCATTTAGTTAATGTCAATGAACATGGTGAAGCTTATATCCAGCCACACCCAAAATGGACATATAACTCTCGATTACACCAATCTGCAACCGATGCGGCAGATAATTTATTTAAAGCAATTGGTTTTGATTATTTCGGGCCTTTTGACGGACACGATGTCACTCAGTTGGTTCAGGTGTTCAACGCGCTCAAAAAACGTAAAGGTCCACGTTTAGTTCACGTTTATACCAAGAAAGGTAAAGGCTTTGCTCCTGCTGAAGCAGATCCGATTACTTACCATGCGATTGGCAAAATTAATGCTGCTTCGGGCGGGAAAACACCACCAAAATACTCTGATGTGTTTGGTGAGTGGTTATGTGATGAAGCTGCACAAGATGAGCGTTTGCTTGCGATCACGCCTGCAATGTGTGAAGGCTCGGGCATGGTCAAATTTGCGAAGCAATTTCCGCAGCGTTTCTTCGATGTCGCGATTGCAGAGCAGCATGCTGTAACACTTGCAGCAGGAATGGCATGCGAAGGGCTAAAACCTGTTGTCGCCATTTATTCAACATTCCTGCAGCGTGGTTACGATCAGCTTATTCATGATGTCGCATTACAAAATCTTGACGTGACTTTTGGTATTGACCGTGCAGGCTTGGTTGGTGAAGATGGTCCAACGCATGCAGGTGCATATGACTATGCTTATATGCGTACTGTGCCTAATATGGTGATCATGGCACCGAAAGATGAAAATGAATGCCGTCAAATGCTTCATACGGCTTATGCCTATAATGGCCCGGCTGCGGTACGCTATCCGCGTGGTGCAGGTGTGGGCGTCGAAATCCAAAAAGAGATGACTGTTCTTGAATTGGGTAAAGCTGAAATTGTTGCAGAAATTAAAGCAAACAGTGATGAGCAGATTACGGTTTTAGCATTTGGTAGTCGTGTCATGGTTGCTCTGGAAGCAGCTGAGCAATTTGCGCAAAAACATGAGGTCAGTGTGTGTGTTGTAAATATGCGCTTCGTAAAACCGCTTGATGAACAAATGATTCGAGACTTGGCTGAGCATACTCATTTATTCGTGACAGTTGAAGAACACGCGATTATGGGTGGTGCGGGTAGTGCAGTGAATGAGTTTATGGCTCAAGAACAAATTGTTAAACCTATCATTAATTTGGGTCTACCAGACTCGTTCTTGCATCAGGCGACACATAATCAAATGCTACAAGATTGTGGTTTAGATGCTAAGGGTATTTTGAACTCGATTGAGCGAGCATGGCTTAAGGTAAATCAGGTGGTTTAATACCTCAATAAAATTTTTCGAAACATTTTTTCCCAAAAAGCGTATTCATTTGCTAAAATGGATACGCTTTTATGCATTATTCTTTGTCAAAATCTTCAAATTTGTATTGTAGTGGGTGTTCAATGGAACCTATGGTGGTGATGGCTGCGCGTGCGGCTCAAACAGTTGGTCAAGAGCTTTTAAAAGCGCATCAAAATCGTCATAAGCTCGATTTGCAAGTTGAAGAGAAAGGCATTGATGGTCCTGTAACACGTGTAGATCGTTATTTAGAACAATTGACGATTGATACATTACGTAAAAGTTATAAAAACCATAGCTTCTTAGGTGAAGAGTTCGGTTTGCAAGAAGGCAAAGGCCACGATGCAGACTGGTGCTGGGTGATCGACCCTCTTGATGGCACGCAAAACTTTATTAATGGTTTCCCTCATTTCTGTATTTCTATTGCTGTTCAGCACAAAGGTGTTACTCAGCACGGCGTAATTTACGATCCGGTACGTGACGAATTGTTTTCTGCAAGTCGTGGCCGTGGTGCGGTGATGAATCAGCGTCGTATTCGCGTAAATGTAAAAGATAGCCTAGAAAATACATTCTTGGCAGTAGGTCACCCTTACCGTGCTAAACGTGCTGGTGAAATTGTGTCTTATGCAGAGCAGCACTTTGCTTCATTATTAGCTGTGACTCAAGCGGGTGCTCAAATCCGTCGTGGTGGTTCAGCTGCTTTAGACTTAGCTTATGTTGCTGCTGGTCGTTTTGATGGTTTCTTTGAACTTGGTTTAAAACCATGGGATATCGCTGCTGGTGAGCTTATTATCAAGGAAGCTGGTGGTGTTGTGGTTGACGCACGTGGTGGTAATGATTCACTTGAAAATGGTCAAGTGATTGCATGCTCACTGAAAATGTTAAAGCCATTAATGCAAACTGTAGTTCCTGCTTGGGACAAAGCTGCAAAATAATTTAAAAAATTATTTCTGAGTAAGACCCTCTTTTTATAGAGGGTTTTACTTTTTAATGGTCGGTAAAATACAAATAACAGTAGAAATACCGAGAAAGTTGATTAAAACACATGACTTTTAAATTCTTTCTGCTATAATCCGCCCACGCACTTAAATTTCCGTTCATTACCTGAACATTCTGTTCTATTCATTGTAAGCGCACGCTGTCCATAGAGAGGACCATTTCTTGCGCCCCAATCGCTCAGCGATTCTTCAGGTTGCGGCCGTAATCAAGCGTGCGTTTAGTCCACATCGTCGTTACTCGGATTGCTGCTGAATAATATGATTCAGCTAATATTTGCTTTGCCGCTTTTGCCGATGTCTATTTGTATTTATTAAAAATGGAGCACCCTTTGGGGTGGAACTCTCTATGAGCAAAACTTTTGCCGAATTTTCTTTGCACGAAACCTTACAACAAGCTCTTGAAGGTTTAGGTTTTACTAACCCAACTCCTGTGCAAGAACAATCTATTCCTGCTGCTTTAGAAGGTAAAGACCTTCTTGTTTCTAGCCAGACTGGTTCTGGTAAAACTGCTGCATTCTTATTACCGACATTACATAATTTGGCAGGTCAAGATACTTTCGTTCCGTTCAAAGAACGTATGAAAGCAGTGACTCAGCCTAGCATTTTAGTTTTATGCCCAACACGTGAATTGGCTCAACAAGTTAGCCAAGACGCAATTGCTTTTGTACGTCACATGAAAGGTGTTCGTATTGCTGCAATTATGGGTGGTATGCCTTTTGGTAAACAAATTCAACAGCTTAAAGGTGCTCAAGTTGTAGTTGCGACTCCAGGTCGTTTATTAGACTTAGTTAACCGTCGTCAATTAAAGCTAGACAAAGTTGATGCTTTAATCGTGGACGAAGCTGACCGTATGTTAGACCTTGGTTTCTCTGAAGACTTAGAAGCGATCAGTGACTTGGCTGCGAATCGTGGTCAAACGTTAATGTTCTCTGCAACTTTTGCTGACCGTATTATTCGTCTTGCTGAGCGCATGATGAATGAACCTGAGCGTATTGCAATTGAAACTGGTCACAGCACCAATACTGACATCACCCAAACTTTACACTGGACAGATGGTTTCGAACACAAGAAGAAACTTCTGACTCACTGGTTGGCTGATGAAACGCTTGACCAAGCTGTTGTATTCGCGAGCACACAAGAAGATACAGATATGTTGGCTGAAGAACTTGCAGAAGCAGGTCATTCAGTTGTTGCACTTCACGGTGCAATGCCGCAAACAGTTCGTAACCGTCGTTTACGTAGTATTCGTGAAGGCCGTGCGAAAATCTTAGTTGCTACTGACGTTGCTGCACGTGGTCTTGACGTTCCAACAATTTCACATGTTATTAACTTCGGCTTACCAATGAAGCATGAAGATTATGTACACCGTATTGGTCGTACAGGTCGTGCTGGTCGTACAGGTCAAGCGATTACTTTAGCGACTTATCGTGAACGCGGTAAAATCCGTGCGCTTGAAGATTACTTAGAAGCTCGTTTAAATGTTTCTGAAATTGAAGGTTTAGAGCCATCTCCACCTCCAGCTCGTCCACGTCGTGAAGGCGGTCGTGGTGGTAACGGTGGCCGTGATGGTCGTCGTGGTGGCGGTTTCGGCGGTGGTCGTCGTTTCGAGGGTGAAGGCAACTTCAAACGTCGTGAAGGTGGTCGTGATGATCGTCCACGTCGTAGCTTCGATGATAAGCCTCGTGGTGAGCGTCCTGCTTTCGGTGGCGAAGATCGTCCACGTCGCGAGTTCAACTCAGATCGTCCACGTCGTGAAGGTGGTTTTGAAGACCGTCCAAAACGTAGCTTCGGTGGTGAAGATCGTCCGCGTCGCGAGTTCAACTCAGATCGTCCACGCCGTGAAGGTGGTTTTAACGATAAGCCTCGTTTTGATTCAAATGATGACAATCGTGGTAACCGCGTAGACTATAAACCACGTCGTGAAAACGGTTTCGGTGACCGTCCACAACGTAGCTTTGGTGGTGAAGATCGTCCACGTCGTGAAGGTGGTTTTGGTGATCGTCCAAAACGTAGCTTCGGTGGTGAAGACCGTCCACGTCGCGCAGTTCGCGAAGAACACTTTAATCAAGAATCTCGTGGTGAGCGCCGTCGTAAATTCGACCGTTAATCTTTAAGAGATTTAAAAAAAGGCCAGTTTACATACTGGCCTTTTTTATTTTTTAGTTTTGTTATAAAATAACAAAGTGTGAAACAGTTCAATGTTTATTGTAATAATGCGTAAAAGTAAGCGAAAAGAGTCGCCTTTGGCATGGTTGAGTAAATTCTTATTTCAACGTGGTTTGCCATATCTTTTTATTGCACTTGCTTTGTGCAATGGAATCTACTTTGCCTATGCTTTATTAACTGGCCATTTCGTAGACCAGTTTCAAGTTCTCGATCAATAAATTTCTTTTCAAAATCTAGCTCATATTCCTATATTAGCTTGTTTTGCTTTTGTCAAAATTACAACAAGATTCCCAAAATTCAGTGTTATAGTATGCGGGCATAAAAGTGCAGGAATGATTGCCATTATGAATAATAAAACTCCTCTCTCGACTCAATCACTGATTGAAGTGAAAAACTTGAGTTTTAACCGAGGGGAACGCGTCATTTATGACAATATTAGTTTAAATATACGTCGAGGCCAGATCACGGCCATTATGGGACCATCTGGTACAGGTAAAACGACTTTATTACGCTTGATTGGTGGACAGCTTGTTCCCGATCATGGCGAAGTTTTGCTTGATGGCAAAGATATTGCTCAAATGTCACGTCAGGAATTATTTGCAGCACGTGCGCGTATGGGAATGCTGTTCCAGAGTGGAGCTTTATTTACCGATATGTCGGTTTATGAAAATGTCGCTTTTCCAATTCGTGCGCATACTAAGCTTTCTGAAAATCTCATTGCAGAACTGGTCGCTTTAAAACTTGAATCGGTGGGCTTGCGTGGAACAGAACAGCTTATGCCTACTGAGTTGTCAGGTGGTATGAACCGACGGGTCGCTTTAGCTCGTGCAATTGCGCTTGATCCCGATTTAATTATGTATGACGAACCTTTTGCGGGGCAAGACCCGATTGTGAAGGGTGTTTTAACACGTCTCATTCGTTCATTGCGAGAAGCTTTAGATCTAACTACGATTATTGTTTCGCATGATGTTCCTGAGACCCTATCTATTGCTGACTACATTTATGTTGTAGCGGAAGGGAAGATTCAAGGGGAAGGAACACCAGAAGAATTACAAGCTTATGCTTCTCCATTTGTAAAACAATTCTTAACCGGCTCGGCAGAAGGTCCGGTTGAATACCAGTTTAGCCACCAAGCTTATTTAGATAACGAGGTTCGTCCATGAATACGATTGCCTGGTTAGGTAGACTCGTTATTGAGCGGATTCGAGGGATTGGTGTTGCGGCACTGATGCTCTTACAGATTATTTTTTCATTACCTTCAGCGGGCGGTTTTGGACGTTTCGTCTATCAAATGCATCGTGTAGGGGTAATGTCTTTACTCATTATCACGGTATCAGGTTTATTTATTGGTCTGGTACTCGGATTGCAAGGCTACTCAATATTAGTCAATGTTGGTAGTGAATCAATGCTAGGCACAATGGTGTCTTTAACTTTATTGCGTGAGCTTGCACCGGTCGTTGCAGCTTTGCTCTTCGCTGGACGAGCCGGTTCTGCATTGACTGCTGAAATTGGTTCTATGAAACAAAGTGAACAGCTTGCCAGTATGGAAATGATTGGTGTTGATCCTTTAAAGCAAATCGTATCACCACGTCTTTGGGCTGGTATAGTCAGTTTGCCAATGTTAACCGTTATTTTTGCTGCGATTGGTATTGTTGGCGGTAAGTTGGTTGGAGTTGATTTTCTTGGCGTTGATGAAGGCTCCTTTTGGAGTGGTATGCAAAATAATGTTCAATTTGGCCACGATGTCGTAAATGGCATTATTAAGAGCATTGTATTTGCTTTGCTGTGTACATGGATTGCTGTTTTCCAAGGGTATGCATGTGATCCGACACCTGAAGGCATTGCAACGGCAATGACCCGCACGGTTGTATATTCTTCATTATGTGTTTTAGGTTTTGATTTCGTGTTGACTGCGGTCATGTTCGGAGGGATTTAATGAAATCACGTACTAGTGAGCTGGCCGTAGGTATCTTTGTTATTATCTTCGGTATTGCTTTATTCTTTTTAGCAATGAAAGTGAGTGGTTTAGTGGGCACGAACTTGAGCGATGGCTACACCATGAAAGCTCAGTTTGATAACGTTAATGGTTTAAAGCCTCGTGCTAAAGTGACGATGAGCGGTGTAACAATTGGCCGCGTTGATTCAATCACGCTTGATCCAGTTACACGTTTGGCTACGGTTACTTTTGATCTTGATGGAAAACTGACAAGCTTTAATGCTGAACAGTTAAAAGAAGTTCAAAAAAATGCTTTAGACGAATTACGTTATAGTTCTGATTATACGCAAGCGACTCCAGCGCAACAAAAAACAATGGAACAGCAACTGATCAGTAACATGAACTCCATCACAAGTATTGATGAAGATGCTTATATAATGGTTGCAACCAATGGTTTATTGGGTGAGAAATATTTAAAAATCGTACCGGGTGGTGGTCTAAACTACCTTAAACGTGGCGATACTATTTCTAATACCCAAGGAACGATGGATCTAGAAGATCTTATTAGTAAATTTATTACTGGTGGTGGCGCAGGTAAGGTTGCCGCTGGTTCATCCTCAGCAGAAGAAAAAGCTCCTGCAAGTACTGACAGCAGTGCACAGCCGTCATTTGTTGAGTAAGAGATTATTTGAAGGAGTGGTTCCAGGTGAATACGTTGTTTAAACAAACCCTTACAGCAAGTATTTTGTCTACTATGATTGCTGGTACAGCTTTTGCTGCACCTTCAGAAGCACCACCTGACTTTATTAAGCGTGTTGCTGATGGCTTGATTTCTCGTTTAAAAGCCGATCATGCTAAATTGCAAAATAACCCAGCATTAGTAAAAACAATTGTACGCCAAAACTTAGACCCGTATGTTGATTCACAAGCGTTTACTCGTATTGTGATGGGTACTTATGCAACAAACCAATATAGTACTGCTGCACAGCGTGCTCAGTTTGAAACGAACTTCCGTAATACATTAATTGAGAATTACGGTAGTGCATTTGCTAAGTATACAAACCAAACTTACACGATGCGTCCATACAAGGCGACAGCTGGTAAAAACCCTGTTGTGACTTTAGATTTTAATCACAATGGTGAAAAAATTCCTGTGTCGTTCCAGTTGGCAGACAAAGGTTCGCAATGGAAAATCCGTAACATCAATGTTTCTGGTATTGATTTAGGATTGCAGTTCCGTAACCAGTTTGCTGCAACTGTGAAACGTAATGGTGGTGATTTGAATAAAGCAATTGCTACGTTCCAACCTGATGCAGACGCTGCTGTTAATCAGAATAAACAAAAATAAGTAGGTGAAGAGTGGTTCAGTATCTTAACCAAGAGTTAGTTGTTTCAGGCAAAATTGATTTTGAAAATGCTGAACAACAATACCAAGCTGGATTGGCAATTATTAAAAAGCAAACAAGCTTTCCTTTAATTGTTGATTTAAAGCAGCTTGAGCATGGTAATACGTTAGCCTTGGCTGTTTTAGTGCAATGGCTACGTCAAACTCCACAAAAGTCTGGATTACATTTTAAAAATGTACCGGAGAAGATGCTGAAAATCATTCAAGCCTGCCATTTGCAAGAAGACCTACATTTGGTTTGATGAGCAAAGATAAAAAAGCACCTAAATTTAGGTGCTTTTTTATATACAAAATTTGCGGGAGTAATCTCTTTAAATCCATTTTTTCCAGCGGAAATAAATGATAGGCCCAATAAAGAAACCAATAATAATTAGTAAAACGATAATAAAGCTGGTTGTTCCGTGTGCGAAAGGAAGTACATCCGTGTTCATCCCATAGATACTGGCGATTAACATAGGTGGTGCCAACATACTTGGTAATATCGAGAATCGACGGATCGTATCGTTTTGTTCAGTGTTAATAAATCCTGACGTTGTATCAAGTAAGAATCGTACTTTTTGGAATAAGAAAGCGTCATGTTCGACAAGCGAGCGAACATCCTCACTAAGTTCTCGAATATCTGCATCGTAGATATGACTGCCTAAAGCACGTGGACGAGACAAAAACGTTAAAACACGGCGCAAATCAATTAAACAGAGCTGTGCTTTTCCAAGCATGTCTTCTTGTTGTGCCAAGCGGGTAATCATGTCATCAAGATCTAAAATCTGTTCACGTTGATGGTTATTGAGAACCTCGGTTGAGTATTTTTCTAGATCCTTGTGGATATCTTCCAAGATATCCGCAAGCTCATCTAGCTTTGCTTCAAGTAAGCCCAATAAAATCCATGTTGGATCTTTATAATCCATTTCGTAGTCATTACGACGAGCTCGAGCACGAAAAGCACGAAAGGCAACTAACTTTTCACCACGTAAAGTAAATAAGCGGTCTTTATGTAAGATGAATGCAACAGTCTGCACCATGGCAAGCATATGGGAAGAATCTTCGGCATCCCCATCAACCTGATAATTTTTATTTTTCGTTAAAAAATAGGTGCTGATATGCAAAATACCGTCATCATCACGGTAGAATCGAGCAGAAGATGAAATGTCTTCTAACGACTTTAGTGTAGGTAAGTTCTGATTGTAAGCATCTAAGACCCATTGTTGTTCTTCTTGAGAGGGTGCAATAAGATCAAGCCATACTAATTCGGGATGTAGATCAAATCCACCATTGATGGTGGCATCTTCCAGACTTCCGCGTTCTGTGGCATAAAAGGCTTCAAGCATGTGTCTTTTTTCCTTACGCAGTCTGATGGAAATTGATGGGTGTATTTTAGACAAGGATTTGCCGAAAAACACTTGCCAATACGCTATTTTGCAAAAAAAAACTCTGTCGATAGTCTAGTTTGTCAGCATGACAGTTCAATAAAACGGTTTTTATACTATGAATTCAATTTGTATTTTCTGTGGTTCATCTCTTGGTTCAAACCCAATCTTTCAACAAATTGCTCAATTAACCGGTGAAGCTATTGCTAAACAAGGTAAAACACTCGTTTATGGCGGTGGCCGTTCTGGTTTAATGGGTGTTGTTGCTGATAGTGCTTTGCAAGCCGGCGGGCAGGTCATTGGGGTAATTCCTCGTGCTTTAGTTGATCGCGAGTTAGCTCATCCTGGACTGACAAAATTATATGTCGTCGAAAATATGCATGAGCGTAAAACCAAAATGGCAGATCTGTCGGACGGTTTTATTGCTTTACCAGGTGGGGCAGGTACATTGGAAGAAATCTTTGAACAATGGACATGGGCACAATTAGGTATTCATCAAAAGCCGTGTGCTTTTCTAAATGTAGCTGGCTTTTATGAAGATTTGCTTAAAATGATTCAGGGAACTGTAGATAACGGATTTAGCCAAGCACGGTTTGTTGATAAATTGATTGCCTCAGACAAAATTGAAGATATTCTTCAACAATTTGAGCAATATCAGGCTCCTGCTCCGAAATGGACAAATGCCGACGTTCAACCATAAATGAGGTTAAATAGGTGAAAACAATTACGGTTGCCGCTGCGGTGATCTTAAATGAACAAAATGAATTATTGCTTGTCAGAAAGCGTAATACACAAGCTTTTATGCAGGTAGGCGGTAAACTGGAGCCGAATGAGGCTCCGGAAAGTGCTATACAGCGTGAAATCTTGGAAGAAATAGGCAGCCCGTGTGTAATAGAACAGTTTATAGGGCGTTTTGAGACAGCAGCTGCCAATGAACCGGATCACAAGCTTATTAGCCATTTATATTTGGTTCGATTAAAACAATCTCCACAAATTGCAGCTGAAATTGCTGAAATGAAGTGGGTGAAATTTAATGATTCCGAGACAAAACTCGCACCATTAACCAAAGAAATTGTAATTCCGTGGTGTGAGCAGAACTTATCTATAACTCTATAATTTTAATATGATGTAGATGAAGCAGCAGCTAGGCAACTGGCATGAATAGATGTACACCCTAGCTGTTTTAGCGCCTGACTTAAAGCGTGAATTGAACTTCCTGTTGTGATTACATCATCAATAATCAGTACACGACGATAACGCCGTTTTTCTTGAGTGAGCGCAACAAATTGCTGTTCAATATTTTCAAATCTTTCGAGTCGAGATAATCCCTTTTGAGAATGCTCATTTAAGCGTTGTACAGGCTGCCAAACTGGTATTTTTAATTGCTTACTCACAAGATTGGCGAGTAATAAGGATTGATTAAAACCACGTTCAGTTAAACGTTGTTTAGAAGTAGGCATGGGTACAATCGCTTGTACCTTAGGAAATTTTAATTGCTGTAAAACTTCAGCGAGTAAGGTTTGGTAATGTAATTTTTGTTCATATTTAAACTGCTGAATGATCCGGTTAATTGGATAGGCGTAGTGACAGGCCACAAGAACAGACTGATCATTGCGCTGAATGGTTTGCTTAAGCCACGGTAGCTGTTCCCAGCATTCTTTACAAAGAGAATATTTTTCCCGTGTTCCTATTTCGCAAAGTAGGCAAGGGGACAGCAACTGAAAAAGATAATGTGGGTTTAAAAACTTAAACATATGCGTATCGAGGAGCTTCGGGAAGCCAGCGCTTCAATAAGGCATCAGCTTGCTCAGGGTAATCTTTTAGAACTTGTTGTGCAACGTAGTGTGCTTGACTCAATAAATGATCATCTCGCTCTAAACGTGCGACACGGAAACCCATATCACCTGTTTGTTTTGTTCCTAATAACTCACCCGGGCCTCTTAGCTCAAGATCTTTTTCAGCAATAACAAAGCCATCATTACTTTCTCTTAAAATTGAAAGTCTTTCTTGCCCATTTTGTGAAAGTGGTGGTTTATAGAGAAGAACACAAAAACTGGCTTTTGCACCTCGTCCTACACGCCCTCGTAATTGGTGTAGCTGTGAAAGCCCTAATCGTTCAGCATTCTCAATGACCATAATCGAAGCATTGGGTACATCTACACCAACCTCAATAACAGTTGTGGCAATTAGCAGCTGTAGTTCATTGTTTTTAAATGCTTGCATGACAGCCTGTTTTTCATCGGCTTTCATTTTGCCATGAACCAAACCAATATTAAGATCAGGAAAGCGCTCTTTCATTTCTTGATAGGTGGCTTCGGCGGCTTGAGCATCTAAAGTTTCGGACTGTTCAACCAGAGTACATACCCAGTAGGCTTGTTTACCTTCTCGGCAGTTGGAAGCAATTCGATGCAGTACTTCTTCACGACGATCTAGAGGAATCGTGACGGTCTGAATTGGAGTTCGGCCTGGGGGTAATTCATCAATAATCGATGTATCTAAATCGCCATAAGCACTCATTGCCAGTGTTCTAGGAATTGGCGTTGCAGTCATGACCAGTTGATGTGGGGTGAGCTGTTCGGCGCCTTTATTGCGTAAGGCTAATCGCTGATCGACCCCGAATCGGTGCTGTTCATCAATAATCACGAGTCCTAGTTTTGCAAACTCAACGTTATCTTGAAATAAGGCATGGGTGCCCACAATCAGTTCAGCATGGCCTTCTTTAATTTGTTGCTCAGCGTGTGCCCGCGCTTTCCCTTTTTGTTTACCCGACAACCAAGCTACCGTAATACCTAAAGGTTCAAACCAGCGTTTAAAATTTAAATAATGCTGCTCTGCTAAAATTTCGGTAGGTGCCATTAAAGCAACTTGCCAATCTGCTTCCAATGCGTGACATGCTGCAACCGCTGCAACTAAAGTTTTTCCAGCCCCTACATCACCTTGTACCAAACGCAGCATAGGTTGATGTTGTTTTAAGTCGTTTAAAATTTCTTTTGATACACGTTTTTGTGCGTTGGTCATTTGAAAAGGTAAAGCTTCTAGCAGCTTTTTTGCAAGCACTTTACTACTCGGAAAAGCAGGTGAAGCAATTTGACGAATATAAGCACGTCGAGTGAGAAGACTAATTTGATGTGCGACCAGCTCTTCAAAAATAAGACGTTGCTGCGCAGGATGAGAGCCTTGAGCCAGTTGGATCATATTGGCATCAACTGGCGGCTCGTGAATGTAATGTAAAGCTTCTTTGAGTGCATACCCATTTGTATATTGTTTAGGGAGTAACTCGGGTAAAGCATCACTGTGATGCTTCAACGCTTGTTTAACATATTCGCGTAATTTAGCTTGTGTTAGGCCATCGGTACTTGGATAAATTGCAGTGAGCTGCGTTTTTGGAAGGGGGGTATGTTCATTAATAAGTTGAATTTCTGGATGATAAAGCTCAAGTCCTCGTGCACCTACACGAACTTCACCAAAAATACGTAAACGGTTACCAGGTTTTATTTTGTCGGTTAAATTTTTATAAATATGATAAAAGCGTAAAGTCACCTTACCAAATTCATCTTGTATTAATGCGGCCATAGATTTACGTTTACCTGGAGGGAAATCAACAGATTTGACTTCACCCTCGAGTAAATAACTACGACCAACTACCAATTGATTCATAGGAATAATGGTACTGCGATCTTCATAATCACGGGGCAGATGAAACAGCAAATCATCTGTGGTAAAAATATTTAGTTTTTCGAGTAGGGCTGCTGAAGCCGATCCAACGCCTTGTAACTGATGGACTGAAGTCATGTCCCCTCAACGAGTTCTCTATGCATATATTATTTATCGGTTATGGTAAAACATCTCAGCGTGTTGCTAAACAACTATTTGAGAAAGGACATCAAATTACCACAATTAGCCGTAGTGAAAAGACAGACCCTTATGGGACACATCTCGTACAGGATATTTTTACGCCCGATTTAAGCGAAATTGCACCTGTAGATGTAGTGTATATTTTACTTTCACCAGACGATAGTACTGTTGAAGGTTATCAGCATACTTATGTGGATAGTATTGAGCCTATTCGTCAGGCTTTAAAATCGCATCCGGTTAAAAGATTAATTGTGGTGTCATCTACGCGGGTATATGGTGAAAATTCTGGTGAAACAATTGATGACCATAGTGAGATTCACCCAAACGATGCCCAAGGGCATATCTTGCACAATATGGAATTGCTATGGCAAAAGTATTTTCCGTCACAGTGCGTGATTGTGCGTCCTACAGGGATTTATGGGTCTTCTATTGATCGCCTAAAACGAATGGCTGAGCACACGCAAACCTATCCAAATATTCACTATAGTAACCGTATTCATATTGATGATTTAGCAAGGTTTTTGGCATTTTTAGCTGATTTTGAAAAACCCCATAAAAGCTATCTTGTTGCTAATAATGCACCTGTACCTTTGCATGAAGTCTTACTGTGGTTTCAAAGTCAGTTAGATTTACCGCTGCTTACCTTAGATTCAGCTCATGTGTCAGGCAAAA
>OJXO01000188.1_pt1 | contig 17110 bp, 19 predicted proteins | sample 1600721 | NCBI WGS metagenome assembly OJXO01 (sample SAMN04436634, study PRJEB24849) | human gut metagenome | biome: human gut; feature: NICU; material: stool | host: Homo sapiens | place: USA: Saint Louis, MO | collected 2010-01-30
TATGGCCTAAAGTTTCAGCAGTTACCAGCTTATCTTCCAATACAAGCCCAACCCATTTTAGTCTTAAGCAAATTAAAACAACACTTTCCACTTTTTAACCGAGGCAATGAAGCGAATGAAATTACCGAGTTTGCTTCAGTAACATGGAATGACGGCATTACAGATCATCAAGTCCTGCTATTTAAATACCACTATGTAAATAATTTACCTATTCTTCAAGACCAGAACAGCGATAAAAAAATAGTAAAAGAGATTCATAAAGACTTATGGGGCGCTTTTATTTTTCAAATACCAGCTTTAGGTATTGCTGTAAGTAATCAACGTTCTCGCTTTTTTGAACCATACTTAAGCGAATGGCAAAGTAGTGACATTCTCATTAACCAAGAACTGAGTATTTTCGGAACCGACCAGCACCAGTTAGCTAAAGAAATGAGTCCAAGTCTAACTTTAAAACTTCATGATTTTTTTCAACATTTTAGCGGTGATTTAATTTATCATCATAAAGAGCAAATATTATGTTATCTCGGTGAGCAAGATCTTTTTCAAACCACCAGTAAACGTAGTGAAATTCATGATATTCCCGCATTACGTGGTCACTTACGTACCATGACTATGCCGCAATATGAAAAATTTCAGCAATTCATGCTTAATTTAATTAAATAAATCTCTCGTACTGCTGAACTGGCAACTTATTAAAAAAATAAGAAGTTAGAGGGCATAATGAGGGAATAACAATAAGAGGAGTAAAAATGACAGGCTTATTCATTTTCTTGGGGATTTTCGTTGTACTGATTGCTTGGGGCATCCACATTCGCAATAACATTGTGCGTTATTTCAATGCGACCAAACGCGCTTGGGCTGAGGTTGCCAATTTCGAACGCCAGAAAGTAAAAACACTTGAAGCACTAGAAACCACACTCAATCAATATACTCAGTTCGAGAAGTCAACTTTAGAACAAGTAACTGCTTTACGTCAGCAAATTCTAAGTTTGAATGTCGATCATACTGATATTGCTCAATTACAACAGATTGAAAAAATGAGTAAGGAGCTAATCCGTAGCCTAAATGTGGTGGTTGAAAACTATCCTGAACTAAAAGCAGATACGCTCTATGGCAAAATGATGGATGATATTCAGGAACAAAACGAAAATGTCGGCGCGGCAATCAGCATTTTTAACCGCAACGTCGAAGTATTTAATAATCAGATTGAAGTGTTCCCAAATAATATTATCAATACGATGACTTTATCTAAAAAAACAATTCGTCCTTTTCGAGATAATTTGGTTACTAACAAGTTTGACTATAAACCGAACTTTTAGTCGAAATAAAAAGACAATCGGTCACTCAGAAATTTGACCGATTTTATAGTCAGCTACATTTAGTAGTAGAACTACGTCGCAGAATCAAGGAAAATAGCCCTCTTTTTAGCAGCGAACTGTTTTTTCGCCCTTGCACTGCCCTACGGCATTGCTTGCTATTGTTCAGGATTTTTAAATGAAGTTTGAAAAATTAGGTCAGTCGGGTCGTGCCCGTCGTGGTCGTTTAACTTTAGAACATGGTGTTGTTGAAACCCCTGTTTTTATGCCGGTGGGGACTTACGGTACAGTCAAAGGCATGCTGCCACGTGATATTGAAGATATTCAGGCACAAATTATTTTAGGTAATACCTTCCATTTATATTTGCGTCCGGGCCTTGAAGTGATCAAGCAACACGGCGGCTTGCACGACTTTATTAAATGGAATAAGCCAATTTTGACTGACTCTGGCGGCTTCCAAGTATTTAGTCTTGGCGCTATGCGTAAAATTAAGGAAGAAGGTGTTACTTTCCGTTCTCCGATTGATGGTTCAAAAGTCTTTTTATCGCCTGAAATTTCAATGGAAATTCAGCATGTATTGAACTCTGACATTGTCATGATTTTTGATGAATGTACGCCTTATCCTGCGACACATGAAGAAGCACAAAAATCATTACAGCTTTCTTTGCGTTGGGCAAAACGCTGTAAGACTCATCACCACGATGAACTTAAAAATAAAAATGCGTTATTTGGAATTATTCAAGGCGGCATGTATGAAGACTTACGTGATGAGTCTTTAAATGGCTTACTTGAAATCGGCTTTGACGGTTACGCAATTGGCGGTTTGTCAGTTGGTGAACCAAAAGAAGAGATGATCAAGGTTTTAGATTATCTTCCAAACAAGATGCCGCATGACAAACCACGTTACCTGATGGGTGTAGGTAAACCTGAAGATATCGTTGAAGCGGTGCGCCGTGGTGTCGATATGTTTGACTGTGTAATGCCAACACGTAATGCACGTAATGGTCATTATTTTGTCACTGATGGTCTGGTACGTATTCGTAATAGTAAATATCGTCATGACCAAGGACCACTTGACCCACACTGCGATTGCTATACCTGTAAGAACTTTACTCGTGCTTACCTGTTCCACCTTGAGAAGTGTGGAGAGATGTTGGCGTCTATGCTTGGTACCATTCATAACTTACGTTATTACCAACGTTTAACTGAAGGTATGCGTGATGCATTAGACAATGGCACTTTTGATGAATTTGTTCAGGACTTTTATGCCCGCCGCGGATTAGAAGTTCCACCATGCCCTGTCGATGAATAAGCGAGATTTGCGCTCAACCTCAAGACAAGGTAAATTGCAAAACGAATTAGGATTATGTCAGGTATCTGACTCATATTTTTTAACTTTAGGAAATTAAAATGAGCTTGTTCATTTCTACTGCACATGCAGCTCCAGCAGCAGCCCAAAGCCCTGGCCTTTTACCAAACATTTTGATGTTTGTTGTATTCGTTGCAATCTTCTATTTCTTAATTTGGCGTCCTCAAGCAAAACGTGCAAAAGAACACCGTTCTTTAATCGAAAGCTTGGGTGTTGGTAGCGAAGTTGTCTTTGCTGGCGGTTTAATGGGCAAAGTAACTAAACTTGAAGGTGACTATGCGGTTGTTGAACTTAACCGTGGTGTAGAAGTAAAAATTCAGCGTGCCAGCGTAATTTCTGTATTACCAGAAGGCACTCTAAATAACCTTTAATCATAAAACAGTCGTGCTTTAGCACGGCTTTTTCATTTAAGAAGAAAGCGAATGCGTTACCCTGCATGGAAATATTTACTGATTCTGGTTGTTCTGGTAGTCAGTACATTATACGCACTGCCTAGTCTATATCCGGATGAGCCCGCCGTTCAAATTTCCGGTGCCAAAGCTGGTACCCAAATTGATCAAAGTGTGGTGCAAAAAGCAGAGCAAATTTTAAAAACAGCAAATATTGCAAGCCACGATAATACTTTTACAAATAATGCTGCTCTCTTGCGTGTCAGCTCCTCTGAAGCGCAATTGAAAGCAAAAGAAGTATTACGCCGTGACTTAGGTGATCAATATGTTGTAGCCCTAAACCTTGCACCAACAACTCCAGAATGGTTGCAAAAAATTGGGGCGAAACCAATGAAACTTGGTTTGGACTTACGTGGTGGTGTCCACTTCTTGCTTGAAGTAGATATGGACAAAGCCATTTCCCAACGTATGGAAACCTCTGCCACTGATTTGCGTCGTCAGTTCCGTGAAAACAAAATTAAATTTAACAATCTTGCGTTAAATAATAATGTGATCACTGTTCAGTTTGCTGACAATGCGGATCGTGATGCAGCAATGGATTTTTTACGCCGTAATGGTAATGAATATACCCAACAGGCATTAGCGAGCACGACAGGTTCAATCTTAAAGCTCACTTATACTGATGTACGTCGTCAAGAAATTCAGGCTTATGCAGTTAATCAGAACTTAACAACACTACGTAATCGTATTAACGAACTTGGTGTTGCAGAAGCTTTAGTACAAAGTCAGGGTAGCAACCGTATTGTCGTTGAATTACCGGGTGTTCAAGATACAGCAGAAGCTAAACGTGTTTTAGGCCGTACTGCTAACCTCGAATTCCGTTTGGTATCTGACTTAAATGATCAATATATTGATCCATATACGGGTAAATATAATGGTCAACCGTTACCTCCGGGTACGGAAGTTTTTGCTTATCAGTCTTTAGATAGTGGTCGCCAACTGTTGTTGCAACGTAACCGTATCTTGACTGGTGAACGCGTTCAAAATGCAAGTTCTGGCTTTAGCCAAGACTCTGGTGGTGCCGAAGTAAATATTACGCTCGACAGTGCTGGCGGTAAGCTGATGTCAGATGCAACCCGTAATGCAGTTGGAAAACGCATGGCGGTATTGTTCATCGAAAATAAACAAAAGATTAGCTACGTTACAGATCCAAAAACTGGTGCTCAAACAGAAGTTCGTACACCATATACCGAGTCTGTCGTGATTAATGCCGCAACCGTTCAAGCCGTTTTAGGTTCAACTTTCCGTATTACTGGTTTAAGTTCACCTCAAGAAGCATCTGAACTTGCGTTAATGCTTCGTGCCGGTGCTTTAGCTGCGCCAATGTACTTCGTTGAAGAGCGTGTTGTTGGTCCAAGCCTTGGTCAAGAAAACATTGATAAAGGTGTACTATCAACGCAAATCGGTTTCTTGCTTGTTGCAATCTGGATGGTCGTATTCTTCCGTCTATTTGGTTTAATCGCGAACTTTGCACTTGTATTTAACTTGGCAATGATTTTAACCATTATGTCTTGGATAGGTGCTTCCCTCACCTTACCGGGTATTGCGGGTATCGTCATTACCATTGGTATGGCCGTCGACGCCAACGTACTGATATGTGAACGTATTCGAGAAGAAATGCTCTGGGGGGCCTCACCTAAACAGGCCATTGTGGCGGGTTATGATCGAGCCTATAACACCATTTTCGACTCGAACTTAACAACGTTCCTTGTTGCATTCATTCTGTTTGCAATCGGTACTGGCCCGATTAAAGGTTTCGCCGTGACATTAATGATCGGTATTATTTGCTCAATGTTTACTGCAATTACAGTAACGCGTGCGATTGTACAAATCATTTATGGTAAACGCCGTAACTTGAAAAAGTTGAGCATTTAAGGAGATCTATGATGACTAAAGTGACTCAACAGCCTTCAAAACAATATGGTCGTCCGGATGATGCAAAAATCATCCCGTTCATGAAGATTGCTAAACCTGCAGCAATCTTCTCGATCCTTATTACTTTAGCGAGCATTTTCTTTATTGCGACCAAAGGTCTTAACTTAGGTTTGGATTTTACAGGTGGTGTTTCAGCTGAGCTTAACTATGCTCAGCCAGCAAATCAGGCAGAAGTTATTCAGGCTCTCGACAAAGCTGGTTTTAAAGATGCTGTAGTACAAACTTTGGGTAGTAATAAAGACTTACTTGTTCGCATGCCAGTACAAGATATTAAGGTTGAAGATCTTAATAACGCGATTACCAAAGCTGTGCAATTGCCAAACAATGCAGCAGAAGTTCATAAAGTGGACTCTGTAGGTGGTCAGGTAGGTAACGAGCTTTATGTTCGTTCGGCTGGTGCTGTTGCACTTGCGCTGATTTTAATGTTGATCTATGTCACCATTCGCTTTGAGTTCAAACTCGCAATGGGTGCCGTGATGTCTTTATTCCATGACATCATCATCATTATTGGTGCATTTGCTTTATTCCAATGGCCATTTGACCTAACAGTTTTAGCTGCGGTACTGGCGGTGATTGGTTTCTCGCTTAACGATAACATCGTTGTTTCAGACCGTATCCGTGAAAATTTCCGTAAAATTCGAGGTGCAACTCCACGTGAAATCGTTGATATTGCGTTAACTGAGACTTTACGCCGTACCATCCATACCTCAATGACCTTATTGCTTGTAGTACTTGCAATGATGTTCTTAGGTGGTGATGGCTTACACTGGTTCTCTGTTGCAATGTTTGTCGGTGTCTTTGTCGGTACTTACTCTTCGATTTATATCGGTACAGCATTTGCCTTATGGCGTGGTCTTAACCGTCAAGACTTCATTGTTCAGGTCAAACCTGAATTTGAAGATGAAATCCCTTGATTGTCTAAATAAGACTATAAAAAAACCGCGATTTATTCGCGGTTTTTTTATTTGGTGCAAAAATTATTTACGGCGTAATGCATCCGAAATAGCTTCAACCAATTGTTGAGAAATTTCTTGCTTAGATGCTTTCTCTAACTCACGTTTTTTCATATGGTAACTTTCAGCAAAAAATACTGTCATCGCATTTTCATCAGAAGCAAAGCCAATATCAGCACGAGAAACATCGTTACATGCAATCATATCTAGCTTTTTAGCAACGAGTTTCTCTGCTGCATATTCTTCAACATTCTGCGTTTCGGCAGCAAAACCCACCATAAATGGACGTTTTTCCTGAGCTGCAATGGTTGCCACAATATCCGGATTTTTTACAAGGGAAACATTCAGCTCATCCCCTGCTTTCTTAATTTTATGCTCTGCCACTTCGGCGACGCGATAATCAGCTACAGCCGCCGTCGCAATAAAGATGTCACAGCCAGTCTCAAGCGACTCCATACTGACATCTAACATTTGTCGAGCCGAAGCAACATTTACACGTTGAACACCGTTTGGAGTATCTAAACTTACGGGACCAGCAATTAACGTAACTTTTGCGCCTGCTGCATAACATGCCGCAGCTAAAGCAAAGCCCATTTTTCCAGTACTATGATTTGAGATATAACGAACAGGGTCAATCGCTTCACGGGTTGGTCCAGCAGTAATTACAACTCGCTTACCTGCCAACAACCCAAATTTTTCAGCAATTGCACGTTGGGCTTGATGGAAATAACCCGCCACTTGCCTTGCAATTTCTTCCGGTTCCGGCATACGGCCTAAGCCTACATCACCACACGCCTGCTCCCCTGCATCTGGCATAATCACATGCACGCCATCTTCAACCAGAGTTTGCAAATTACGCTGAGTTGCTTTTGCAGCCCACATTTGCTGGTTCATCGCAGGAGCGACCCACACAGGCGCTTTAGTTGCTAAAAATAAAGTACTGAGTAAGTCATCTGCCAAACCATTAGCAAACTTAGCTAATGTGTCACAGCTTGCTGGAGCAACCAGTAATAAATCAGCCCAACGAGCCAATTCAATATGGCCCATTCCAGCTTCAGCCTCAGGGTCTAAAAGCTCGGTATGTACAGGATTTCCTGAAAGAGCCTGAAAGGTTAGAGGTGTAATAAATGCTTGAGCCCCGTGCGTCATCACAACCCGAACGTCAAAACCATAATCTTTAAGACGACGGACCAAAATGGCACTCTTATAGGCAGCAATCCCACCTGTAACAGCTAAAACAATGTTTTTATGAGGAATAACACTTAAATCAAAGCTCACGAACAGGATACCTTTCTGTTGCAGTGGCGCTCACAATAGCATTAAATACGCGCAGACCCAAGATTGATTGGGCAAACAAAATAAATTTTTAAGCAGAATATTGCTGGGGAATATGAATACTTCTATTAAAAATTGGCCAGAACAAGAACGGCCAAGAGAACGGTTATTACAACAAGGCCCTCAAAGCCTTTCTGACTCTGAACTACTCGCGATCTTTCTTCGCTCAGGTTCACGTCAACATTCAGCAGTAGAGCTCGCACGTTTACTGATTCAACAGTTTGGTAGTCTAAACGCTGTTTTCGATGCATCTTACAATGAATTAGCTCAATTTAATGGTATTGGAGCTACCAAGTATTCCCAATTACTGGCCGTAAAAGAGCTTGGACGGCGTTACCTCGACTATCATTTTAGTCAGACTGAGCTAAGCCTTCATTCTTCTCATTTAGTTCTAGATTATTTGCGTTATGAATTAAAAGGTGAAAAACAAGAAGTCTTTGCGGTACTTTGCTTAGATGCCGAGTTGAGAAAACTACATTTTAAAAAGTTATTTTTTGGTTCAGTTCAACACTGCGCTGTTTCAGTGAATCAAACCTTACGTTATGCCTTACAACAGCACGCTTGCCAATTAGTAATAGCACATAACCACCCATTTGGTTCCCCACAGCCCTCTCCTGAAGATATTAAACTCACACAGCAACTTGAACAGGCCTGTCAGCTTGTTGAAATTCGCTTACTGGACCATTTTATTATCTCGCCAGAAGGTAGCTTTTCATTTGCTGAACAACAACTGCTCAACCCTACTTCAATAGCCGTTCAATGATATTGACAAAGCTTCACTAAGCTTAGAATATCAAAACAAAAATAGCGACGTTTAAAATAAAATGATTGTTCGTGAACAGGCCAGTATTTTTAAAGTTTTATTCTCTTGGCGAGGGACGATATTACCTAAAATTTTGCCCTCTTTAGGGGTAGTAATGCTGATTTCGGCAATCATTGGTGGGGTTGAATATATTAACCTCTATCGTTTTCCAGAAATTCCTTTAGTTGGCTTTACTTTAATTGGTGTCGTACTTTCTATTTTTTTAGGTTTTAAGAATACTGCATGTTATGACCGCTGGTGGGAAGCCCGAAAATTATGGGGGGTCCTGATTGCGACTTCGCGACATTTCGACCGTGACTGCCGGATTTTAACTCAAGCCCGCCGTGAACGTGTCATTCAGCACGTTATTGTATTTGCCAATGTGTTACGTGACCGTTTACGCCGTCAAACAGCCAACCCCACCGAGCTAATACAAACCAGTGGCATGAGCCAACAGGCATTGACCCAACTTTACCAACAGAATAACGCACCGCAATATACGCTTAGCCTTATTCAATGGGAATTATTACAAGCGCTTAAAGAAGGGGAAATTTCAGATATTATTTATGCTCAAATGAATAAGAATGTTGCAGACCTAAGTGTCGTACAAACTGGCTGTGACCGTATTGCAAATACTCCTATTCCGTTTGCTTATTCAGTTTTGCTTAACCGTACTGTTTATTTTTTCTGTTTTATGTTGCCATTTAGCTTAGGATCTTTGCTTGGTTTAGCAACGCCTTTACTGGTTGGAATTCTGGCTTATACATTTTTAGGACTTGATGCTTTAAGTACCGAAATTGAAGAACCATTTGGCACGCAAAGTAATGATTTACCTTTAGATGCAATGGTACGTAGTATCGAAATTGAGCTTTTGGGGACACTTGGTAAGCCCACGCCTCCTCCAATTCAAGCTCAAGATAACAATTTGCTCTAAAATATGGTTAGATAAAACGCTCCCAAATGCCTTGCTGGTTACTCGTTGGTTTAGGGGTATTTCCTAATTTAATCCACGGCATATTTTCACCATGAAAATCGCTACCAATTGAAATAGCCAAATGATGCTGTTCAATCATACGATCAATCATTTGGCGAGTAGATAAAGGATCTACTGGAGGCGGCAACTCCACCGCATCTCCACCACAACTTGCAAATAACTCAATCAAATACCGGGTATTTGTAGCCGATAAATCATAACGGGTTGGATGAGCTAAAACTGCAAATCCTTTACTGTTATGAATAACCTCAATGGTCTCTTTCAAACCCAATCCTTCAAACTTTACAAAAGCACGCTTCCCTTCCTTTAAAAAACGATCGAAAGCTTGTTGAGGACGGCTCACTACATTCTTTTCAACTAAGGCTTTAGCAATATGGGTTCTGGTAATCCGGTCTGGTTGATTTTCAACTTTATCGAGAACATCTTGATAAATATCAAAGCCAATACACTTTTTTAATAGTTCACAAATAACTACTGCTCTTTGTGCTCTAATTCTTTTTTGTTGTTCTAATGCTTCTAAAATTGGGGCTTCATCTTGCATATTTAAAGCTACAATATGCACGCCATAGCTTTTTTTCGTGCTTGGTCGCGACCACTGGCTTGAAATCTCCACACCAGAAATAATTTTTAAATCATGGGGTTGTGCAGCATTTCTTGCACGCTGCAATCCATCCATCGTATCGTGATCGGTTAGCGCCAAAGTATGCAACTTCACATCGACAGCAGCTTGCACTAGCAATTCCGGAGACAAAGTTCCATCAGAAATATTGCTATGTGTATGTAAATCTATGCCTTGCATCTTTTATACTATGCCATTCACCAAACCTGATCAGATACTCTAACATGAAAGCACTACTGGACTTTGTTCCATTAATTATTTTCTTTTATTTATATAAGACAGTTGATCCAGCCGATACACAGCATCCTTTACTCAAACTGATCGGGTCTGCTGGCGGTGTTGATAATAATAATATTCTTGTTGCTACTACCGGTTTAATTATTTCAATGCTGGTAGTGTATGGTGCGTTGTTCATCATGCAAAAGTTCCGTCTAGATAAACAGCAATGGATTGTGCTGTTCATGACAGTCATTTTTGGTGGTATTACCCTTATGTTGAGCGATGATTTTTACATCCGCTTAAAAGCCGCTATTTTGAATCTAGTTTTTGCAGGTGCTTTCTTAGTTTCACCTTGGTTTGGTAAAGACCGTAAGCCTCTTATTCAACGTTTATTTGATCCAATTTTAGCCTTAAGCGAAAAAGGTTGGAAAAATTTAAACTTTGCTTGGGCAGCTATGTTTGTCGTGATGTCTGGTTTACATGTTTTCTTTGCGTTTTTATTCCACGGCGGAAAATATTGGGGCGAATTTACTGCATTTGGTGACATGATTGTCATGTTTTCATTTATCATTATTCAGTTCATTATTTTACGTAAACATTTTAAGTCACCAGATGCTTAATGTGGTTTCGGATTGATTATAGAGATACGATGACATGCCTTTTTTTGTTCTAAGCTGTACCGATAACGAAGGAACTCTAGAGAAACGTTTAGCAGTACGTCCTCAACATATCGAACGTTTGCAAAAACTTGATGATGAAGGTCGTCTAGTTGTTGCTGGAGCGATGCCAAAAGACCCTAATGACCCGCAAGCTGGTTTTTATGGCAGCACCATGATTGTAGAGTTTGATACACGTGAAGCTTTAGATGAATGGTTAAAAGAAGAACCATTTTTGAAAGAAGGCATCTATAGTCATGTTGATGTCAAACCATTTAATAAAGCATTTCCAAAAGGGTAAACGCATGCAGCTTGCAACCAAAAGCTTTCTTGGCTTGTGTTTGATATGTTCAACTGCCGGAGCAGTTGAACCTGCTGCGACACCAGCAACGCCTCCAACTGCAGCGTCAACACAGAATGCTAAACCAGCACCTACTTCTGCAACTGTAGCTAAACCCGCGACTACAACAGCACCAACCACAACACAACCGCTTACAGCAGAACAAATCGCAAAGAACAAGCAACAGCAAGATGCAAAAATTAAGGCTTTAGTTCAAGATCAAGCATCTCGTCTAAAACAGCTAGAACATGCAAACCTTGAAGCGCTAGCACAAAACCAAGAATTGCAGCTAAAGAACGATAACTTGTCTGTTCAGGTACAAGTTTTACAAAGTGAACGTAGTGCTCAAATGTTCTTATATGGCGCAGTAACTCTTGCAGGTGGCGTACTGCTTGGCTTCTTTATTGCGAGTTATGTTTACACCAAACGTCGACGTCAGTGGTAATCCTGAGCGACTTATTAAACCGAATGAACAAATCAAACCGTATACAAACTGCTGAGCTGGATTGGGAATCTATTGATGGTATTGAAGTTCCCATTTCCAAACAATTTGGTGACGTCTATTTTTCTAAAGATAATGGTCTGCTTGAAACACGGCATGTATTTTTAAATGGCAATGACCTATCAGAACGATTAGCCAATTTACAAGATTTTGAATATTTCAGTGTAGGAGAAACCGGGTTCGGCACTGGTTTAAATATTCTTGCGCTCTGGCAACTATGGCAACAAGTTCGTCCAAATAACCACAGTCATTTACATGCAATTAGCGTCGAAAAGTTTCCTTTAAGCAAAGCTGATCTCATTCGTGCTTTAAATGTATGGGATGAACTTAAACCGCTTTCCAAACAACTTATTGAGCAATATCCCTTACCTCTTGCAGGCTGCCATCGTTTAAGTTTTCCAGAAGAGCGCTTCAGCATCGACCTATGGTTAGGAGATGCACAAGATATTTTTCCAAGTATGGTAAAAACGAAGGCAGTGAATGCTTGGTTTCTGGATGGTTTTGCGCCTTCTTGTAATCCGGACATGTGGGAACAAAATGTTTTAAATAATATTGTTCGGCTTTCCAACTATGGCACTACCTTTGCCTCATTTAGTGTAGCTGGTGTCCTCAAACGTGGACTAAAGGCTCACGGAATCAATATTTCTCGTCCTCGCGGTTTTGGGCATAAACGGGAAATGCTTAAAGCCGTTTGGAAAGCACCTGTAAGTGAAGAAATTTTATTAGAACCAGTTAGCGATACTTTCCAATTTACTCAGCAGCGTATCGCCGTAATTGGCGCTGGGATTGCAGGTTTAAGCACAGCTTGGGCATTTGCTCAACGTGGGCATCAGGTCACTCTATTTGAGCGTACAGCGCCGTTATCGGGTGCTTCTGGCAATCCGTTGGCATTGCTTAATCCAAAACTATGCCCAATTGAACAAAGCCATGAGCATCTCATGACTTTAAGCTGGCAACATGCATTAAATTTCTATAAAAATTTTCAAGCCTTTCGCCCGATTCAAATACAACAAATGGCTTTAAAAAATGCACAAGATCTTCTCGATCTTACTAATCAATATCCTGCTGATATTGTCACACAGCAAACAAGCTCACTTGAATCGGACTATCCACACATTATATTGACCGAAGCTGGAGCAGTTTCTCCGCACCAATTACGTGATGAAATTTTGCAACATCCAGGTATTGAACTGAAAATTGCCAATATTACGACACTTGTTTCTTTTGAAAATAAAGTTCAATTAAAAAGTGGTAATGAAACTACTTTAGAGGCTGATCATGTCGTGGTGTGCTGCGCCAGAAAAAGTGCTGCTTTATTTGAAAATTATCCGCTATTAAAACCTATACGTGGACAGGTGAGCTGGGTTGATAATTCTTTTGCAACCTTACCTTTAAACGAAGCCTATAGCTATGGCGGTTATTGTATGCAACTGAATACGTCTGAACTTATTCTAGGGGCTTCTTTCTACCCAAACAGAGACGATCAAGAAGTACTCCTTGATGACCATGTGCATAACTTTGAATTAATCCACAACGTTTTCCCTCATTATGCAAAACAATTACCGCCAGTCGAACAATGGCAAGGACGAGCATCAGTTCGCGCTCAAAGTCCAGATTATTTTCCACTTGTGGGAAAAATGCAGAAGGAAAGCCGTATTTCTACTTTTGCAGGTTTAGGCTCAAAGGGCTTTTTATTTGCGCCGCTTTGTAGTGAAGTTTTAGTGGCCCAAATTTTAGGTGAAGCCTGTCCTGTTCCCAAAAGCCTATTACAGAAATTAGATGCCCAACGTTTTCAAAAGAAAGTTAAACCTAAGAAACCTTATTTTAAATCTCAATAGTGCACTTGAGAAAATTTGGTCCCAATAAAAAAGCACCCGAAGGTGCTTTTTTTATGCGCCCTGCTCTAGAGGTAAACCTGCGTCACGAGCTGCACGCGTCCCTCCCATCAGCACGACATATTCACGCGAGGCATCTAAGCCTTCTAGTTTCTCAGCTGCACGAGGAGCTTTGCTACCACCACCACATAAAATATAAATCGGCTGATCCGCAGCGACCTGGTTCAAAATATCAGCATTTAAATCATTAATTGGGCGGCTTACCGCACCTTTAACATGCCCTTCTGCATAAGCACTTGAATCACGGACATCCCAGATAACAGCATTTTCTGGGAACTCAAATGTTGTAATTTCTTGTTTACGGATCATTGTGCACTCCTTTGATGTAAACAACACTTGGCAAATGAAGAAAACCCTCTTAGCATCTCAAATATTCTTTCACTTTGTAAAGGTCTAAACTATGCCTTCTTTCGATATTGTTTCTGAATTAGAGTTATTTGAAGTTAATCACGCTGTACAAAACACCCAAAAAGAGATTGCAACACGTTTTGACTTCCGTGGTCATGATGTTTCTATCGAATTAAATGAAAAAAATAAAGAGATAAAAATCAGTACAGAAAGTGATTTCCAGTGTGAACAAGTTTATAACATGTTAGAAAATCACTTTTATAAACGTAAAATTGATGTGCAAGCGCTTGATCCACAGAAAGCAACAGCATCAGGCAAAAATTTTGTACAAGTGATTAAACTAAAAGATGGCCTTGACTCTGATACAGCAAAAAAAATTAATAAAGCCATTAAAGAAAGTGGCATCAAAGTGCAATCCTCTATTCAAGGCGACAAAATCCGTGTAACTGATAAAAAGCGTGACACTTTACAACAAGTGATGGCTTTTTTACGTGAACAACAATTTGGTCTGCCATTACAATTTAATAACTTTAAAGATTAATGTCTTCGCATGACATTCCCAATTAAGGTAATCCCATGTCTCAATCCAATCGTCTATTAAAACTGGTAAAAGCAACTTCAAAATTCCCTAAAGGTATTCGGAGTACGCTTTGGAGCAAGGCATTTGGCCGCATTGTGCCAATGGTGGGTACAGCAAACATTCGCTATCTGGAAGTAGATGTAAACCATGTGACGGTTCGCTTAGAAAATCAAAAAAATATGCAGAACCATATTAAAGGTGTCCATGCTGCGGCTATGGCGCTTTTGGCAGAAACTGCAACAGGTTTTCTAACGGGTTTACATATTCCAGATAACCGTATTTTATTAATCAAATCATTACATGTTGATTATTTAAAAGTGGTTGAAGGTGGTTTAACAGCAACAGCGACTCTCTCTACCGAACAGCAAAAATATATTGCTGATCATGAGAAAGGTGAACTTGTTATTCCAGTTACTGTCATTGATGATGCAGGTAATGAACCGATTCAATGCCAAATGTTATGGGCATGGTTACCTAAACGTAAGAAATAAAGATATAAAAAAAGCCCAAATTCAAATTTGGGCTTTTTTATTACGATTCTTGAGAGATAAGAAATTTCTGTTTCGCTTCCTCAGGAATCTGACGTTTGTTGCCTTTTACATCTACTGCAACAAAGGTAAAGACCCCTTCAGTAATACGAATTGGGGCACGAGAGTCATCATGGCTATCCCAAACTTCAATTTGCATTTGAATAGAGGTATTACCCACTTTTAAGATTTTGGTATAGCAGCTAATGACAAAGCCTACTTTTACCGGAACCAAAAAGGTCATCTGATTAATGGAAATCGTAGCACAGCGACCACGACTAAAACGCTCCGCGTGAATTGCTCCAGCCAAGTCCATTTGTGACACGATCCACCCACCAAACACATCACCACTCCAGTTTGTATCTGCTGGCATGGCAATCGTTTGTAAGGATAAAATTCCTTCTGGTTTGGTATAAGCTTCTGACACCTTAGCTCCCGAAATTCAATTGAAGTTGTTGATCTAGCCACTGTTGCAATTCAGGCGCGCGTAATGCGCCGCTCATTCGAGCAACTTCTGTGGTTTTATTCATTAATACAAGGGTAGGAATACTTCTCACATTAAATGCTTGGCTTAAGCGAGGAGACTCTTCGGTATTAATCTTGGCAAAAATGACACGTGGATTTTGTTTTGCAACTTGTGCAAAATGTGGCGCCATCATTTTACAAGGTCCGCACCATTCTGCCCATAAATCTATCAAAATAGGCAGATCACTATTTGTGATGTAGTTGCTAAAGTTTTGTTCATTTAACTCAATTGGCGCAAGCGGGAGTAATGGCTGATGACATTGTCCACAACTCGGTTGATCGGTAAGTTTTTCCTCTGGTACTCTATTTTTTGCACCGCACGATGCACATACAATAATCATTTACATCACTCCTATATGCTGATGTAAAAATTCTAATTGGGTCGTCACTGCTTTTTCAAACCATGAACCGTGATAGATATCAAAATGTTTCATATCCCATTCATGATAACTCACAAAAGGAGCAATATTAGTCGCAGCTTCACGACTAGACTCAATTGGAATCAAAGAATCATGCTGAGCCGCAATAAATAAAACTGGAATATTAATTTGACGTACAAGTTGAATTGGGCGATAACGCATCAAATTAAAAAACACGCGTGCCGGGACTTCTCCACTCCAGTAATAATCCGGATTCACAATCGATAAATAACCATAATAGCTATCTGCTGTTGGCATAAAGCACAATTTATATTGATCTACCACAGGCAACCTTTTAGGGTTAAGGCCCATTTTTGAACCCATATAATCTTGGCTCGACAACTTTAAAGCTTGGGGATAACGCTGGAGTGGATATAATTTTGCTGTTTCCGCACCATCAACATATGGAATTTGTACCATAATGGCCTGAATATTCTTTAATTCAGAAGCTAGGCTTAAAGCATATCCCCCACTTAAGGATGTTCCCCACAATACAATTCTTCGGTTATCTATAAATTTACACGTAGAAGCATATTGGATCATGGTCTTCCAGTCTTCTAGTTGATAGTTGATAGTTGATAGTTGATAGTTGATAGTTGATAGTTGATAGTTGATAGAAATCATCTCTCGGGGCTTACCTGTACTTCCACCCCAATATCGGTAATCAAATAAAATAACCGCATAGCCAGCTTGAGCAAAACGCTGGGCATATTGAATGAGTTTGAATTGACGCAATCCGGCAAAACCATGTGCCATGATAATTACCGCAGATTTATTATTTGTTTTTGGAATATAAAAGTCAGCTGCGATCATTTCCTGATCACATGGAACATATAAAGGCTCAACCGTATAAGCGTGCATATGTGCTCCGTGGCATTATGGTCGAAGTAATGAATTTACAAAAAACATCCTGATCGCCTTTTAAAAATCTAGAGCTGTTCTTTTACATAAATTTTATCTATGTAGGAACAACGTTTTAGTGTCTTGTATCTCAGGTTAAGCTTAATGCTATGATACAGCATAAAGGTTTTATTAAATTTTGGAGTGACGAAATGTCAGAGAATGTTGGTTTCGCAGGTCAAATTGGCCCAGAACATGTGGGTCAAGTTGTAGAAAAAGGCTTTAAATCTATTATTAATAACCGTCCTGACATGGAAGGTGGTCCAGAACAACCAACCAGTGCTCAAATTGAAGAAGCAGCACGCCAAGCTGGTCTAGATTATGTTTATCAGCCTGTTGTAGCTGGCCAAATTACTGAACTTGATGTTCGTACTTTTGCAAATCACTATAATGAACTTCCAAAACCGGTTCTCATGTTCTGCCGTAC
>OJXO01000191.1_pt1 | contig 16774 bp, 12 predicted proteins | sample 1600721 | NCBI WGS metagenome assembly OJXO01 (sample SAMN04436634, study PRJEB24849) | human gut metagenome | biome: human gut; feature: NICU; material: stool | host: Homo sapiens | place: USA: Saint Louis, MO | collected 2010-01-30
TATTACGTGAATTTTGTGGTGTGTCATAGTTAATTTGATTAACTTTGAGCAAAGCAAAATAACGCTCACCTTCTTTTGGTGGACGAATGGTACCTGTGATGGTGTCACCTGTACGCAAGTTAAAGCGTCGGATTTGTGAAGGACTCACATAAATATCATCCGGACCAGCTAAATACGAACCTGCGGCAGAGCGCAAAAAACCAAAACCATCAGAGAGAATTTCAAGAACGCCGTCACCAAAAATTTCTTCGCCATTCATCGCATGGCGTTTCAAGATGGCAAAGATAATATCTTGCTTTCGGTTACGAGCCATACCTTCAAGGCCCATAAATTCAGCAATTTTAATTAGTTCGCCGATTGGTTTTTTCTTGAGTTCAGTTAAGTTCATAAGGGTCAGAATTAGGAAAGAGTAGAGTGTGGTTTAAAAAGAAGAAAAATCGCTCGCATACAAAAAAGAGTATCGCAATTGTATTTACACAATAACAATTCAGAAGTCTGATTAACTGTTTCGAAGAGAAATGTGAAAAAACAATTTCTGTTGCCGAGTGGCGATCTTTATGTTTGTGTCTTGTAAGAAGCCGGACAGAAGACGATTCCCTTCAGTGCCTCTTGAGCATGCAATATAAGTGAGATCAGCTAATTTGTCAATTTATAGCCGAAAAAAATACGCTATAAAGGTATAGCGTATTTTTATCTGTAACGTTATGTCTTAAACGTTTTCGTCAATGAAGCTAACGAGTTTAGAACGAGGCACAGCGCCGATTTGCTGAGCTACTACTTCACCATTTTTGAAAAGTAATAGAGCAGGAATATTACGGATATTGTATTTCACTGCCGTCTCTTCACAAGAAGTCACGTCAACTTTAACGATTTTTACTTTACCCGCATATTCACTTGATAAATCTTCAAGAACAGGTGCAATTGCTTTACAAGGTGCACACCAACCTGCCCAAAAGTCAACAAGTACAGGTGTTTCAGCATCTAGAACATCTGCTTGGAAGTTATCATCAGTTGTATTTACAATAGTCGCAGACATGGTACGGCTCCAATTTTTAGAAAAAAGTGCTATCACTATAGGAGGAGATAATCTCTATCAGTATTACATAGCTACTTAGTTCAATGTAAGGGTTTGATGCTATTATTCAAGGCTTAAGTAAATTTGTCTAATGGATGCTCACGATATTCATCATCGGCTTGTACAATCGTTTAACAAATAGAAAAATATCAAACGCTATTAATTGTTGATGAAAATGGCTTTTCAATTGCATTCTTGTGAATTACTCTAGGCGTGAATTGTTATGGGTTTAGTTCAATAATGTCTGACTTTCTGATTGATGAAGAATTACTTGCTGCCATAGATATGGGGTCGAACAGTTTTCACCTTGCCATTGCACGGGTAGATCACGGTGAAGTTAAAAAAGTGGCTTCAATGTCAGAAAAAGTACAGCTTGCAGCTGGTCTTGATGAAAATAAAAACTTAACAGAAGCAGCACAGCAACGTGGTTTAGCCTGTTTGGCTCGTTTTGTTGGGCGTTTAGGCTCAGTTCAACCTAACCGTTTAAGAATTGTGGCGACGAACGCTTTGCGTCAGGCTAAAAATGGCCATGAGTTCATTCAAAAAGCCGCTGAAATTTTGCCCAAACCTATTGAAATTATTGCAGGCCGTGAAGAAGCACGCCTGATTTATCTTGGTGTATCACATACGATGGCCAATGGTGGACGCCGCTTAGTGGTTGACATTGGTGGTGGATCTACCGAGTTTATTATTGGCGAAGAATTTGAGCCAATTTATACTGAATCATTACAAATGGGTTGTGTAGCCTATACAAAAGCATATTTTGCCGATGGTGAAATCACACAAAAAGCATTTGATAAAGCAGTTGTTGCTGCGCGTAAAGAGCTTTCAGCAATCGCCACCACTTATAAGATGGAAGGGTGGGATACTGTTGTAGGTTCAAGTGGGACCATTAAAGCTTGCCGCCAGATTATGGTGAATATGGGGCTAAGTGACGAGCAAGAAAATGTCACCCGTGAAGGTCTCCATAAACTTAAAGATAAGTTACTTAAGTTCAAAAATATTTCTGAAATTGATTTTGAAGGACTTCGAGAAGACCGACGAGCAGTTTTGCCAGCCGGATTGGCAATTTTGTATGCTGTTTTTGAAGTTTTAGAAATTGAACGTTTGGCATATTCTGATGGTGCATTACGTGAAGGAGTCATGTATGACCTGTTAGGCCGTTTTAAGCATGAGGATATCCGCGACCGTAGTGTACAAGCATTAATGGGACGTTATAACGCCGATCCGAAACAGGCAGAACGAGTTGTAAATACGGCTCAATACTTATTTGATAGTGTTGCTAAACCACTTAATTTAACGAGTGAAGACAGTGACTTACTGCGCCGTGCAGCATATTTGCATGAAATTGGTTTAGCGATTAGTCATGGTGGCTATCATCGTCATGGTGCTTATTTATTGCAACATTCCGATATTCCTGGTTTCTCACAAATTGACCAAAATCATCTTTCACATTTGGTTGCTCATCACCGCCGTAAATTGCGAAATGATGTAAAAAATGAAGTTTTGAAGGCTGGTGGTCATAAATTAGTTTATTTAAGTTTGTTACTTCGCCTAGCAGTTTTACTCAACCACAGCCGCAGTGATCAGATGCTTCCTGCCATTGAATTGACCATCATAAATGATCAACAATGGCAACTTAGTGTTTCTGGTGATGCCAAACAATGGCCATTGTTAGTTGCCGACTTGCATGATGAGCAAGAGCAGTTTAAGCATTGGGACATTGAATTGAATATTCAGTCGGAAAAATTTATCGATTAAAGGGATAATATTCGACCTATGAAAAAAGCTACTCAGTCCAAAGCGTGGACAACGGTTCAAATTGCACGTCATCCTGAACGTCCGCAGTTTCTAGATTATGTCGGTGAAATCTTTACAGAGTTTGATGCATTGCATGGTGATCGTTTGTTTGGTGACGATGGTGCGATGGTAGGTGGTCTTGCTCGTTTTGACGGTCAACCTGTGATGGTCATTGGACAACACCGTGGTCGTAGTACCCGTGAAAAATTAAAGCACAACTTTGGTATGTGTAACCCAGAAGGTTATCGTAAATCTCAGCGCCTTTTAGATATGGCTGAGCGTTTCAATCTACCAGTTTTCACCTTTATTGATACTATGGGTGCATATCCGGGTGTTGGTGCTGAAGAACGTGGTCAGGCAGAAGCAATTGCGACTAGCCTTGCTCAACTTTCAAGCCTGAAAGTACCTGTAATCGCAACAGTACTTGGTGAAGGCGGTTCTGGTGGTGCTTTAGGTATTGGTGTTGCTGACAGAGTGATTATGTTGTCACATAGTATTTATTCTGTGATTTCGCCTGAAGGCTGTGCATCTATTTTGTGGAAAACTGCTGAGAAAGCAGCTCAAGCGAGTGAAGCTTTAGGTTTAACAGCAGATAAACTACAATCGCTAGGTATTGTTGAATATGTAGTAGATGAAGGTGAAGGTGCGCATTTAGATCCTGAGCGTGTGATGCAAAACTTAAAAGTAGTTTTAAAGCAGGCTTTGGATGAATTGCTACCAATGGATGCAAATGAACGATGCGAAGCACGTTATCAACGTTTAATGAAGTTTGGCAGCGAAAATTTAGGCATGGCGTCTTAAAGCAAGCTCAAGAGTTCTCTGAAAAAAGTTCTTTTCTTATTGGATGTAGTGGTGGCATGGATTCAATGCTACTGCTACATTTAATGGCTCAAATTTTCCCTCAAAAGATCCGAGCAATTTATATTGATCATCAACTGCAAGATCAAAGTGCAGAGTGGGCGGAAGTGGTTGCCACACAGGCAACAATATTAAATATTCCTTATATTATTCAAAAAGTTCAGATCGCAAACGGCAATCTGGAAGCACAAGCACGTCAAGCGCGTTATCAAGCATATCAGCAACATTTACAAGAAAATGAAATTCTGTTGCTTGCTCATCATCAACAAGATCAGGCAGAAACAGTTATTTTGCGATTATTGTCAGGTGCGGGAGTAGATGGACTTGCTGCAATGCAGGCTATTGATTACCGTAAAGATATGACAATTTGGCGCCCCTTTTTGGATTTAACACGTGAGCAAATCGCTTTATGGACCGCTCAGCTTGAAGTTAAATATATTGATGATCCAATGAACTATGACACCCATTACGATAGGGTGTGGTGCCGTGAAGCACTGTGGCCATTTTTAACAAGCCGTTTTCCAAAAATGCAGCAAGCTTTGAGCCGAACCAGTTATCTGATGCAAGATGCTTCTGAAATTTTAGAAGAAGTTCTTAAAGATGATTGGCAATATTCTGGTTCAGCTGACTATTTAGATTTAACGAAATTATATGAGTTATCTTTTGCGCGGCAGCGCCAGTTACTTTCTGCGTGGATGAAAGGTCAAGGGCAATATCGACCTGCATTTGAAATGGTCGAACGGCTAAGAACAGAAGTTATTGAGTCTAAGTCAGATGCTCAAGCCGCTTTACATTGGAACCAGTTTTACTATGTCCGTTATCAAAATATACTCTATAGGTTGAGTAGAGAGGTTTATCTCGCTGAAACTTTAAATCCGGTTGTTGCTGAACTAGAGCATTCATTTAAATTAGAAGAAAGATGGCAGGGCGCAGCTGGACTATTCCATGTTGAGTGTAAAAAAATTGGTTTAAGTCATTCTTTATTGAATAAAAAATTAAAAATCATTCGACGTCAAGGTGGGGAAAAGATTCACCTATATGGTCGTGTTGGGCAATGGCCTTTAAAAAAAGCAATTCAAGAAGCACATATTTTGCCTTGGCTTCGTCATACAATTCAAATATTAGTCTTAGATAATGTTATGCTTGGGGTTTTTACACCGAAAGGATTTTGGTTGGCTCAGTCTCCATATTGTGAGGAAGGAGGGTGGCAACCAGATTTAATTTCTCATTCTTGTAATCTGGTAAATGGCGAATATAGTTATGGCAACAGCAGTGAATTGTAATATCTGTTTTATTGGTGGTGGTAATATGGCCCAAGCATTAATTGGCGGGCTCATTTCAAGAGGATTACCACCAACACGTATTACCGTTTCAGATCCTGTCGAACAAATTCGTCAACTATTGCAAGAAAAAGAAGTTCATGTAACTCAAGATAATACGGCTGCTATACAGAATGCTGATGTAGTTGTTCTTGCTGTAAAACCGCAAGTTCTGGCAAATGTTCTACGTCCGTTAAAAGGTTTATTATCGGATAAATTGGTTATTTCGATTATTGCCGGTGCGGAAATTAAGACAATATCAAATCTGATTGATAGCGAACGTATTGTGCGAGTTATGCCAAATACACCTGCATTAGTTCAAACTGGTGCTCATGGTATTTACGCGACTGATGTGGTTGGTGCCTCGGACCGTGAATTAACGAGTCAGATTTTAGCAGCAACTGGTTTAACAATTTGGGTAAACTCCGAAGCTCAAATTGATGCGGTAACGGCAGTTTCAGGTTCAGGCCCAGCTTATTTCTTCTACCTCATGGAAAGTATGATTCGTGCAGGTAAAAATTTAGGTTTGGATGAAAAAGTTGCAACTGCTTTAACTCTTCAAACAGCATTAGGTGCAGCTCAAATGGCAATTACGAGTTCAAATACTCCGTCTGAGCTGCGTAAAAATGTGACGTCACCGAATGGTACAACCCAAGCTGCACTTGAAGTTTTTGATCGTGCACAAATCTCTCAAAATATTCAATCTGCATTAGCTGCTGCACAGAAACGTAGCCAAGAATTGGCTCAAGAACTGAGTGACAGTGCAAAATAGCTTTAATAGGATAAGACAACTATGGGTGCAAATTCTGCGCTAATTTTTGGAATTTTAATTAACGTCGCGATTTTATTGGTCTTTTTCCGTTTTTTAATGCAATTGGCGGCAGTAAGTCCTTATAATCCTGTGGTTTTATCGACAGTAAAGGCGACTAAGATTGTTGATATTTTTGGCCGAATTTTTCCAACGGTCGCAAAAGGCCGATTCAATCTGGCAGCGTTGGTTCTTTTAATTATTTTATATTTACTGAAAATTTTCGGTGTAATGTATCTTTCGGGTTCCATGCCAAATAGTCCGGTTCATTTAGTGATTCTGACTTTTGTGACCATGATTCAGGATTTGATTCGCTTCTGCCGTTACTTAATTTTTGCAACAATCATTTTGAGTTGGGTCGTTATGTTTACTCAATCTCGTTCACCTTATATTGAGGTGATTCAAGATTTAGCTGAACCGTTACTCGCCCCATTCCGTCGTTTATTGCCTAATATGGGGATGATTGACTTATCTCCAATTCTGGCATTTTTGGCACTCTATATTGCCGAGATCTTAATGAATGAAGTCGCTAAAGTTTTATTAACTGGACTTTAATTTTGTAAGATTAAAAAAAGGGCTGTATTACAGCCCTTTTTTTATTGTTTTATCGATAAATTAATGGGCATCATCCCAGTTTTTACCTTGGCCTACTTCTACGACTAACGGTACAGAAATTTCCAGAACAGACTGCATGACATCCGCAATTTGTTTTGAAAGTTCATCTGCAATATTTGAATCAACTTCAAACACCAATTCATCGTGAACTTGAAGTAATAGTTTTGCTTGATCTTTTGGCAGGATTTTATCTACTTCAATCATTGCTAACTTAATAATATCAGCAGCACTACCTTGTAAAGGTGCATTAATTGCAGCACGTTCAGCAGCTTTACGTACCATCACATTTCGAGCGTCAATATCCGGTGTATACAGACGGCGACCTAAAATAGTTTCAACAAACCCTTGTTCCGATGCTACTTGGCGAGTACGTTGCATGTATTCGTAAATGCCAGGATAGCGCTGGAAGTATTGTTTGATATAGTTTTGCGATTCTTCACGAGTAAAGCCAAGTTGACGAATTAAACCAAACTCGGACATGCCGTAAAGTAGACCGAAATTCACAGCTTTAGCCTGACGGCGCTGATCATTGGTCACATCTTCAATTGCAATACCTAACACTTCTGCCGCTGTTCTACGGTGTACATCTTGACCATGTTGGAATGCATGAACTAAGGCATCATCTTGAGAAAAATGAGCCATTAAACGAAGTTCAATTTGCGAGTAATCGGCTGCTAACAAAACTCGTCCTTCCGGTGCAATAAATGCTTTACGGATTTGACGGCCAATCTGTCTACGAATTGGAATGTTTTGTAAGTTAGGGTCAGAAGAGGATAGGCGACCTGTTGCCGTTAGTGCTTGATGATAGCTGGTATGTACACGATGGGTGTCATTATGCGACTGCTCAATTAAACGGTCAGTATAGGTGCTCTTTAATTTTGCTAATCCACGGTGTTCTAAAATAATTTCTGTTAGGGGATGCTCAATTTTTTCAAGAACACTTTCACTGGTGCTGTATTGTCCAGTTGCAGTTTTTTTACCACCTTTAATGCCTAACTTATCAAATAGAATTTCACCTACTTGTTTAGGCGAGGCAATATTAAAAGTTTCACCTGCAATTTCCATGGCCTGATTTTCAAGGTCTTCCATAGTTTTCGCAAATTCAACACTTAATTTATCTAAGAAAGCATGATCTAAACGGATTCCATCTTCTTCCATACCCGATAAGATTCGAGCAACTGGCATCTCAATGTTATATAAAATATTTTCCAATTCAGGATGTGCTTTAAGTTTATTTGAAAGTACTTCATATAAACGATAAGTCACATGTGCATCTTCTGCTGCATAATGTGCTGCAACTTCAATCTCAATTTGATTAAAAGTCTTCTGTTTTGCACCTTTGCCAGCAATTTGCTCAAAAGTAGTGGTCAAATGGCTTAGGTAAACACGAGCAACATCATCCATGCCATGACGAGTAGCTGCTGCATTCAGTACATAAGATGCCAGCATGCTATCGAAATACCAACCTTTAAGTTCAATACCGTGATTAGCAAAAATGTGCGCATCATATTTAAGATGATGACCGATTTTTTTAACTGCTTCATTTTCAAGTACAGGCTTGATTTGCGCTAAAACTTGTTCACGGTCCAGTTGTTGTGGCGCATTTTCGTAATTATGTGCCAAAGGAACATAGTAGGCATCTTTCGCATCAAATGCGATTGAAAAACCAACCATCTCGGCAATACGGTAATCAAGACTTGTGGTCTCTGTATCAATAGCAAAATGATCGGCATTCTGCATGCGTTGCCAGAGCAGATCCCATGCTTCTTGTGTTAAAACGGTGTGATAGTTTGCAGTTCCAAGCTGGTCATCTTGACTAGTCAAGCTTGCTTGATCTTCTGTTTCAATCGTTTGAGCAGGTTTAACTTCATTTTGGACAATAGTTTGTGATGCTTGCTGCTTATAGCTTGAGCTATTTGGATTGTTTGGATGATCGAGAGACTGTAACTGGTTTCTAAACTCAAGCTCCGTATAGAGATTGCGTAAGGCATCTACATTTGGATCAGTAAGTTTTAATTCATGCCAGTCGAGTTCTAAAGGAAGATCACAGACAATGCTTGCCAACTGGTGATCAAGCTTAATATTGTCTAAATTATCTTTAATATTTTGGCTCAGTTTGCCTTTAAGTTGGTCTACATTGGCAATGATATTATCCAATGTCCCATATTCGGTCAGTAATTTGGCAGCCGTCTTTGCGCCTACGCCAGGTACACCCATAATGCCGTCAGATGCATCACCCATAAGGGTTAAGTAATCGATAATCTGGTTTGGCCAAACGCCAAATTTTTCAAATACGCCGTCGGTGTCTAATACTCGATCTTTAAAGCTATCTTCAAGTTTTACATAGTCATTAACCAGCTGGGCCATGTCTTTATCTCCGGTTGAGATAAGGACATGATGACCTTCTTTTACGGCGCGTTTAGCGAGAGTCCCGATAATGTCATCGGCTTCTGCACCCGGAAGACTATATAAAGGAATCCCTTGAGCCTTAATCAATGCATGTAAATATGGAATCTGTTGAGACAATTCTTCCGGCATAGTCGGGCGGTCACCTTTATAAATAGGTGAAAGCTTATGACGGAAAGTTGGCTCAGGCGTATCAAAAATGACAGCCATATGTGTCGGTTGCATACGACGCATCAATTTTTGAATGGCAGAAATTGCTCCACGTATTGCATTGGTATGTAACCCTGTAGAGGTCGTCAATGGTGGTAATGCATGATATGCACGAAATAAAAAATAGGACCCATCAACCAAGACAAATGGTGGCATTGAACAATTCCTTAAACTGAATTATGGGTATTTTACGTGAAAACGGCTATGAATGCAGGTTTATGATTTTTGCAGTATTTTGTATGTATAAATATACGCATGTATTGGCTTGAAGTAAGATGGCCTGTAATGAAGGTGTCATATTGCTAAGCCCATGTATAAAAAAGACAAACAGGGAATGATCATTGTTTTGATCGCTTTGACTTTGTTTTTAGCCATTTCAATTGGTTTTAAATTTCAGAGTGCCGTTGTTGCTTTATCTATTGCGCTCACTGTCATACTGGTTCAGTCATTATCAAGTCTGCATCAACGTTTAACTCATTTAGAACAACAGTTTTCTCACCAGACAACGCCACTTTATTCTATTCATATGCAAAGAACGGTAATTTATACCGCCGCTTTGGTTGCATTAGTTGCTTATATCAATCATTGGATGTGGATTGCTGGTGGGGCATTACTGGTTTTACTGTTATGTTTGATTCAAACCATCAGTGCATTTCATACTCGTTTATTGTTCCTCGAGACAGCCAAGCAAACAGTAAATGTAAATGAATCTATACATACAGAAGTGATAACGCCTGTTTTAGAGCAAGTTGATCCAAACAATATTACCGAGCCAGCTTTACCTGAAACAACAGCGTTAAATCAAGAAGAACAAATAGTTCGTACACAGACCACCGCATGGTGGCAACCAGCAGTCGATTGGATGATTCATGGTAATCCAATTTTAAGGGTTGCTGTTGCTGTGCTTATGGTTGGGGTAGTGCTCTTACTGCGTTTTGCAAGTGAGCACTGGCAGTTGAGCTTAGGTGTAAAACTTGGTTTTATTGCGATTGCAGGAGGTGTATTAACAGCATTTGGATATACCTTGCAAAAGAAAAACCAGCTATTTGCTGTAGCATTGCAAGGTGTAGGGTTAGCTGTTGTCTTTCTAACGCTTGTGTTCTCACATCATTTTGGTGTAATCACGAGCCTAACTACAGCAAGTATTCTATTTGCGATTTTATTAGCAATTACAGTATTCCTGAGTTTAAAACAACAAGCTATTTATTTGGCAATACTCGCACTGGGTATGGCGTATGCGGCTCCTTTAGTTATTCCACAATATCGTCCTGATGTGGTTTTTTTATTTAGTTACTATCTTGTTATTAATCTTGCAGTCGCTGCGGTTAATTTTATTCAGCCTTGGAAAATCCTAAATCAGATCGCTTTCTTTGCCACAATGTTTATTGGCGGTAGTGCAATCGCATTTTATGGAGAGCCAGCAAAATTTGACACATTAGACTGGATTTTATGGCTCCATATAGCGCTATTTATTTGGTTAAGTGTTCGTTATAGCCAAAATATCTCTCGGGTTTCAGAACATGAAAAACAAGAGGGGATCCGTTTACCTCCGCTCTTAGATGTTGGTCTTATTTTTAGTGTACCTGTACTAGGCTTTACGCTTCATGCCTATTTAGTTCATGAGTCTACACAAGCTTTAACAATTGGTGCTGTTGTTTTAGCAGGCACTTATGCGGTGTTAACGTTCTGGATTAAAAAAACTCATCCCCAGCTTTCGGTCCTTGCAAAAAGTTTTTTCATTCTCGCGGTTGCTTTTTTTGCCTTAATTTTCCCGCATGCAAAAGGAGCACATTGGACTGCGATTGGTTGGGTAGCCCAAGGTACCGCTTTAATCGTTTGGGGAGTAACTGAACGCTACCGTTTAAGCCGATATATTGGTGTGATTTTAGTTTTACTCAGCTCACTTGCACTGTTTTATCAGGTTTGGGCAAATGAAGAGTTTCCAACGCTAAGCACTAGCATTTATGCAATTGCCCAATTCATTTCGGCCTTTTATTTATTGCAATACAACAGCAAAGAACAACGCTATTTTAGCGCAAGCATGTTTAGCGGTATTTTCTTATGCTTAGGCATGTATGCGGGCGCCGTAGCAGGTGTAGAAATAATGGCATGGCATCATCATGCTTTAAGTCCATATTTGATGTTTGCTATCGTTCTAATAGCAATATTTAGTGCGATTGTTCACTATAAACTTCGTGTGCAATGGCAAAGTTTGCAGTTAATTTTAATTAGCCTGTTACTGTTGTTAATTTTGGGGGAGGTCTCTGTTAGTCAAGTATTTACGTTGTTTAAATGGGGAGACTCATTACAGCAAACTACTTTCCTAGTCTCTACCATTATTCTTAGTGGCTTATTTATTATGGCTCAACCGCAGTCAAGTCATTTGGGTTACGTCAAGGTATGGGCGGGTTTAAGCTGGTTAGCGTTAGCGATAGTTGGCGTGGCTATTTTCCCAAAAATGCCAATTGTCGCTTTGGCTTTTGTTCCTGTGGTTTATTCGCTTTGGGGCTATAAAACTCATAAAACGACACTATTGCATCAAATTCCGGTGTGGTGTTTAAGCCTCATTTGGTTGCTTGTGGTGAGTGTTGATGATCATTCAGCTGAATACCTTTACTTTGTTCCTTTAATTAACTTAACTGACTTCTTTTCAATTTTGGTATTCGCTGGCCTACTCTTTATTATTTATCAGCATGCTTTTGATCAAGATAAATCGTTGGAATGGACTTTTAAAATTACAACAATTTTAGTGGGCTTACTGGTATTTAGTAGTGTAGTCGTCAGAGGCTTGCACCATTACTGGGCAACACCGCTATGGAGTGCTTCAATTTGGACAAATGGTGTAGTACAGCTAAGTTTGACGTTACTTTGGGTTATATTGGCATTTGTTTTGACTACATACTCTAGTCGAAAAATGATTCGTCAACTCTGGTTTGTAGGCGCTGCACTTTTAGGGATTGTTGTATTAAAACTAATTTTGCTTGATCTATCACAAAGTGCGACATTAACTCGGGTCATTTCGTTTATTGGAGCAGGTGGGGTAATGTTGATTATTGCTTATCTTGCGCCATTACCACCGTCATCCTCTGTACAGAAGAATCAAGAGCCTAAGCTTTAGGCTCTCGTTTTAACTCTTTTTGATTGCTGTATTGATCGATATCATCTTCTCCAAAAGCAGTAGATGGTCGATCAATTAAGCCCATTTTCGGAACAGGAATTTCAATTTGGTTATCTAAAAAACCATTTCGGATACGTTCTTGCATTTCATCTCGAACTTTTAAAGAGTTTTCTTGACGACACCACATTGCAAATAAAAGCTCAATCGATGACTCCCTAAAAGCAGTAACTGTAACAGCAGGTTTTGGATCATCTAACACGAGTGGATAATTCGCTGCGACGTTAAGTAGAACCTCACGGACTTTAATAATGTCTTCATGAAAGTTAATTGCCAAAGTAATTGGAATACGCCGTATTGGATATTTTGATAAGTTGTGTACAGGAGCACGAATGAGTTGTTCGTTTGGTAAACGAATATAGACGTTGTCGAGTGTAAGTAACTTTACCGAAAGCAAATCAATTGAGATAACTTCGCCTTCGATTGTATTCCCGCGAATAAGTGTAATTTGAATCGTATCACCGACCTCAAATGAACCTTCACCAATCAAAAATAAGCCACTAATCAAGTTACTGGCAGATGTTTGTGATGCGAAACCGAGTGCTACTGTTAAGATCCCCGCTGCCCCCAGAAATACACTAAGTTTGAACCCGGCTTCTTTTAAACTCGTCATAATGAAGAGTAAGAAAATAAAATAGAAAATACCGCGGCGCCATACCAGACGCTGGTGAGCATTAAAACGTGAGCCAACGGTTCTAATAAATGTATTTGAAATAATACGGGCAAGGACAAAACCAATAAAACAAAGCACAACACCGACTAAAATTTCACTAATTCGTTCGGTATTGATATTGGTAAATATGCTTTTGAGGCTATCAGCGATATCTTTTGGAATACTTGAATCGGCCATAAAACCCCCTTAAAAGAATGAATCAAACATATTAAATAGCGCACCGCCCGGTGAACGTGGGGGGTGAACATAAGTCACTTCACCTGCCAGAGGGGGAGTACGGTTTTCAATACGAATACGGGCTGGGCGGTCAGAGCCTTCATAGTAGACTTTGATTTGTGATGTCCATAAGCGTCCCGTACTTTCACTATAAAATAGCGGTAGGGCGGTAACCGGTACATTCATACGGTCAAAGCGTAATTGATGATTACTGGTATTATGAAAATCGATCGGCGTAACTGCACGAAAAGCACGTGGAGTTAATAGATTTAAATCGGTACGACCATCAACAGAGGTTGCATAACAAATTTCACCTTGCTGGGCATTAGGACCAAACCATGTATCTTTGGGTTGAATCACAGGAATCTCAAATAAAGGTTCATGCTGACTTTCAACTAAACCTGCAATCCATAGAGGGGTACTAATATAAAGTGTCCCACGTTGACCCGCTGGAATGTAGATTGGATCAACTGGTTTAATTACCACTGATCGGTCCGCCAAACGTGGCATAAGTAGAAACTTCGGATTAGTTTTCCGAAACATATAACGTTCGACTTGCACAGAATGTGGAAAACCAAAATTTGCATCCGTTATGATGTGCCAATCTTGCTCATTATCATCTTGGAGAGTCGGGCGATAATATTCGATACGCCATTCTTTTATGCCGCGTGTTAAACGAAAGAGCATTGAACCGAATTGCCATGCTTTGGACTGGTTAATTTCAAAGTGCTGTTCACCCCACCATTTTAAAGAATTCTGGGGGTGAGGCTGATATTCATTATTTTCAAACAAGACGTAAAATTCCTCTACCGAGTTGTTAAACAGACTTCACGCTGTAATCTGCTTAGAGTACACTCAAAATCATCTTACTCATCATTATAAATTGTGATGCAAATATTGAAACAAATACAAGTTCCATATAGTTTTGCCAAGCGTCATGGTGTTTTATTTCGTTATGACGGTGATCAAGTTTTTATTGTTAGACGTCAAAATACAGAAAAAATTGCATTGCAGGAAGCAAGACGAATTTTGGGGAAACCTGCACACTATCAATTATGCACTGAACAAGAATTTAATAGTCTATTAAGTACCAGTTATGCAGGTGATACAGGTGAATCTCAACAAGTAGCTGCAGGCTTAGAAGACCATCCGGATTTATTAAGCCTTGCAGATCAGGTGCCTGAAACAGAAGACTTAATGGATCAAGAGGATGACGCGCCTATTGTTCGTCTAATCAATGCACTTCTCTCTGAGGCAATTCGTGTTGGAGCTTCAGATATCCATATTGAAGCCTTTGAGAAAAAGCTATCAGTTCGTTTACGGGTAGATGGTCAATTACGTGAAATTGTGCAGCCACGCCGTGAACTAGCCCCGTTACTTGTTTCGCGTATTAAAGTTATGGCGAAACTCGATATTGCTGAAAAGCGTGTACCGCAAGATGGACGTATTTCTTTACGTCTTGCTGGTCGTGAAGTCGATGTCCGTGTTTCAACTTTGCCATCGTCACATGGTGAAAGGGTGGTCATGCGTTTACTCGATAAACAAGCGGGTCGCCTTAATATGACTCACCTAGGTTTAATGGCAAATGACTATGAACGTTTAACTCAGTTAGTACATCGTCCGCACGGTATTATTTTGGTCACAGGGCCTACTGGTTCGGGGAAAACGACGACTTTATATGCTGCCTTATCTGATCTAAATGACAATACCCGTAACATCTTAACCGCCGAAGATCCAATTGAGTATCAGCTTGAAGGTATTGGCCAAACTCAAGTGAATACCAAAGTGGATATGACATTTGCTCGTGCTTTAAAGGCAATGTTACGTCAAGATCCAGATGTGGTCATGGTGGGGGAGATTCGTGATCTGGAAACTGCTGAAATTGCGGTTCAAGCATCTTTAACAGGTCATTTGGTTTTATCGACGCTACATACCAATACTGCTATTGGTGCAGTGACTCGTCTTAAAGATATGGGGATTGAACCCTTCTTATTATCAAGTTCTTTAATTGGGGTGGTTGCGCAGCGTTTGGTTCGCACTTTATGTCCACATTGTATGACATGGCGTGAAGCCGATACTTTTGAGAAGCAAGTTTTTCAGCATATTTCCCATGAACCAAGTTTAAAGTTACCAGAGGCTCAAGGGTGTGATCAGTGTTCTCATTTAGGGTTTAATGGCCGTACAGCGATTTATGAAATTGTACCTATTGATGAACCTATGCGCCGTCTCATTCATGGTAATGCAGCTGAATTTGAATTAGAAAATCATGCTCGTCAATATTCTGGTTCTATTCGCGATGATGGTTTACGTAAGGTGCTCTCAGGTAAAACTACACTTGAAGAAGTGCTTCGTGTAACCAATGAAGCAAGTGAAGCATAATTTGTAAGATATAAAAAATGCCCGATATGATTCGGGCATTTTTTATATTAAAACTTATTCAGTCACAATATTAAACGTCACATCAATATTGTTACGAGTTGCATTTGAATATGGACAAACGATATGAGCTGCTGCAACTAACTTTTCAGCTTCTTCACGGTCCATACCGATTAAATAAACATTTAAAGTAACTTCAATACTAAAACCTGTTGGAATTGGACCAATACCGACTTCACCTTCAACATACGCATCTTTGCTAATATTGAATTTATCGCGATTTGCAACAAATTTTAAAGCACCTAAAAAGCATGCTGAATAACCAGCTGCAAATAATTGTTCTGGGTTAGTTACAGCACCACCAGCGCCGCCCATTTCTTTAGGCACACCAAGTTGTACGTCTAATACACCGTCTGATGAAGTTGCACGACCATCACGGCCACCTGTTGCTTTAGCTTTTGCACGATACACAACTTTTTCTAATGACATCTTTTTATTCCCAAATTAAATTGAATGCAAATATATCGTACACGACTTAATTATTTTAACAAGTCAATTTTGTAAAAAAATTGGTGATTATTTAGCTATATTTGTACGGAGTTGTGTTAATTGATCTTTGAGACCGAGAAGGGTAGCCGTATCACAAGAACTGGCCTCTAAGATATGCGTTGGAATATTTACGGCCTGTTCTTTAAGTTTTTTCCCCTTTTCGCTAAGCGTGATAATGACTTGTCTTTCATCTTCTTTTGAACGAGTACGATTAAGAAGCTGCAATGCTTCTAACTTTTTTAAAATTGGGGTTAAAGTTGAAGATTCTAAAAATAACTTGCTGCCAATTTCTGAAACAGTAATCTCATCTTTTTCCCACAACACTAACATCACCAAATATTGAGGATAAGTAATCCCTAATGGAGTTAAAAGTTTGCGATAAAGTTGATTAAGGGCTAAATTTGTTGAATAAATGAGGAAACATAATTGATTCTCAAGCTTTAGATTTTGACAGTCTTGGTCCATATATTCCTCAGAAAACTAATTGGTGCTTTTCTAGTATATCGCTTTATGTTTAATTTCTTAAATGCTCATAATTTAGAGCTATTGATAAAAATAAGATAACGTAAAAAAATGGAGTAATCTAAACATTACTCCATCACTTAAAAATACTAATTTAAAATGGTTACCAAAGGTCGGCAATTTTTTTCATTAAACGAGCACGATATTTTGCAGTTGGGTTATTTTCATTACG
>OJXO01000194.1_pt1 | contig 16324 bp, 10 predicted proteins | sample 1600721 | NCBI WGS metagenome assembly OJXO01 (sample SAMN04436634, study PRJEB24849) | human gut metagenome | biome: human gut; feature: NICU; material: stool | host: Homo sapiens | place: USA: Saint Louis, MO | collected 2010-01-30
ATATAAAAAAGCCCTGTAGTCTCTCCCAAAACTACAAGGCTTAGCGGCTGTAAGTTTCCTCTTTATTCACCTACATCATTGTAAGTTCGCAGTCTCTCGACTTAAGTTATTATTATTGTGCGATTTTGCCCGACATTCCTTGCCAAGCTCGTTGTGCGTTTATAATCTCAAAAACAGGGTGGGTTCTCTAGCAGCAAATATCTCGAATCCATGTAAGCTTTTTCTTACAAGGGTAAAAATATTAAGTTTGGCTTAACGAACTAACCGATTAACTTTTTCAACTAAACCGCTTTTTCTTGTCGTGCGAACTGTAAAAGATTGAAGTAACGCCTCTGGATCGACCAATAAACTCACTACTTTTTTGGCTCGTGTAATCGCAGTGTAGATCAACTCTTGGCTTAACAAATTCTTGGCAGCCTGATCAAGAACAACAGCTGTGTGAGTAAATTCAGAACCTTGTGATTTGTGAATTGTTAAGGCAAATGCACTTTGAATACTTTTAGGTAGCCGATTTGCAGCAACCCACTTATTTAAACTTGGGAAATACACTTCAAACTGTTGCGGCTGGGTTCTATGTTCAAAACATAAACCAATGTCACCATTTGAAATGCCGAGCTGGTAATCGTTATAAGTCATCATAACCGGACGGCCTACATACCATCCTCCTAAAGTCACAATACCTAGCTGTTGTTGTAACCAGCGTTCGGCATATTGATTAAGTTGCTGTAAACCAAATGGCCCATGACGTACGGCAGTTAAAATACGGTAGTCATCGAATGACTTAACGATATTTTCAATATGTTCAAGTGAACGATCATCTTGTATATAAGCTTTTAAGCTTTGCACATAGCCTTGAAAACCCACCATCAATTTTTGGTAGTAAGTTTCTAGCGCTATAGGTGACTCTTCGGGTAAGTATTCAAGCTGAACCACATCGGGTATATCAGCTTCTAAAGGTATTGAACGTAACTCTGAAACTTGAACAATATCGATTTCAAATTGTTGTAAAACTTGCTCATGGTCAATTTGACCGGTTTGCATTTGAATAAATCGGGCAACCTGACCAATCAAAGCCCCCTCCGCAAAACGACGGCTGGTTTGAAGGTGAACACGGTTTTCAGACAAAGCCTCGATTTGCTGTAAATCTGCAAGTACCGCTCCGACGTCTACAGAAGCAAGCTGGTTGGCATCGCCTAATAAAATAATTCGACAAGACTCAGGGACCGCTTCAAATAATAACGTTGCCAGATTTAAGTCCAGCATAGAGGCTTCATCCACCACAATAACGTCATAAGGCAAAGGCTGTTTTTGAGTAAACCGAGGAGTTTGACTATGCCCCATACCTAATAATCGATGGATAGTTTGGGTACTTTGGTTTCTTAGCTCATCACTTATTAATCCCGACTCAAGCAGTTTTGGATCATTAAAGGAGTTTTGTAAGGCTTCTTGCATACGCTGTGCAGCTTTACCCGTTGGAGCAGCCATCGCTACACGAATATGTGGAATTGCCTGACTAAGCACAGCAATAATACGAGCGAGCGTATAGGTCTTACCTGTACCCGGCCCACCTGTAATAATACTTAAGCTCTGCCGAGTCACCATTTGCAAAGCAGCTTGCTGATGAGGATCTGTTAATAAGTCTAAATGCTCTTCACATGAAACAGGTTGAATTGGTTGTTGCTTTAATCGGCGAATTTGCTCAGCTAGACGTTGCTCTAGGTTCCAATATCGGTATAATGCCAACCCCTGCCCGTCGTGGACACAAGGGGCAACTTGGGACTTTGCTTGTTCAGCAGATATCACCAGTTGGCCAAGTGTTTCTATTTGCTCTGGGCTAATCTCAATACAACTGTCACCCTGCAAGCTCGCTTCAATTAGCTGCTGCAAAAAATAAGCTGCCTCTGGAGCTTGTGTCTGTGCAGTAAACGGGGCTTGATTTAGAAAGGTACTCCAAGTCATTAACCAGCTTAAATCGCTTTGTTCAGGGCTATTTAGATTGTCCACACACTTATCCACCTAGTTTTCCACACGCTTATCCACATGGTTATAGACAGGCTTATCCACACCCCAAGTATTTGTTAATTCTAAAATTAGATGATTTATCAGCATTTTTTATGCAATTTTATCCTCAGCAAAGTACCCTAAAATAGCATCGAGTCGTAGAACAAATTCTGTACTTGGCTGCCAATAATAATAACCCTGCTCAGCTTCGCCATTCATACCGCGCAAGTAAAGATAAGTCGCCCCACCTAAGTGTTGTTCAATATCATAATTCTGCATTTTGACTTTTAAATAACGATGTAACGCAACCAAATACAGGCCTGCTTGTAGCCAATAGCTGGCTAAAGACATACTTTGTGCAATGCTTTCTACACTGTAATCGGCAAGGTTTTCACCCAAGTAGTTACTCTTATAGTCAGCAATGTGATAACGCTGCCCATCAAAATAAACCAAGTCTATCGAACCATTTAAATAGCGTGCAGAACGTGCCTCTAATAACTCAGGCATTTCCATACCATATTCAGCAAACAGCTGCTGAATACGTTTCATGGCTAGTACACGATCTGACAGTGCCAAATAAAAAGGACACTCTGATAAATAGTGCTCTGGCTGTAACTGATTTAGGCGAAAACCTTGATATAACGGCGTGCTTAAAATCTCTTGCAACCATTCGGCTACAGCGTGATAAAGCGAATATTCCGCTTCTTGTTCTTCGGGAAAGCTTTCTTGGTATTTGATTAATAAATCTTGCCACAAACTACTGTAGTCATTTTTAAAACGACGACGTATTTCACTTACCCACTCATCTGAACATTGAAAATCAATATGCTCAAAAATTTCATGTAAGAAATTACCTGCGAGCGTCCCTCTCGGAAAATTGCTTTTGATCCAGCTAATGGGCTGTGCTGCGGGCGCCTCAACAGAAATAACCTGATCGAGTTCATCTTCGGCTAAAACAGCTTCATGGCTCTGACTCGCGAGTAAATCTGTACCTACTTTATGTCTTAAATGCTGTGCCAGATAACTAAAACTGGTTTTGCCTCTCGAATAAAAGCGCTGATCAGGAAAATGCTGCGCCTGTATCTCAATAATATTGATGTGTTGATTTAAATGTCTTGCAGCAGGTGGTTGCTCCAAAATTATTTCATCGGTACAACAACGGTGCTGGAATGGTTCCGCTCTGTTTTTCCAAAATGCCAAACCTGAAACAGACTTGCCATCCGTATCTTGTAAGAGCGCGTAAACACGATGACTTGCCCGGGTTAAAGCAACGTACCATAGACGGTTTTGTTCCGCCAAAGCCCGTTCTTCATGCTGCTTCAACTCATTTTCGTTTAAATATGTTTTATCGGCAATCGCAACAACACGTTGTGTTAGAGTTTGAGCCGACTCCGAAACCGTTATATCTTGGGTCGAGAAGTTAAGTGTTTTGTTATTTTCCCGAAATGGCTTGTCGGCCCCGAGCAAAAAGACAATTTTAAACTCAAGACCTTTTGACTGGTGAATGGTCATAAGCTGTACGCCAGCTTCACTCGACAATCTACGCTCTAACTCCCATTCACGATCAAGCGGTGATTGTAATTGCTTGAGATACCAGTGATAGAGATTTTGCGCGCCCTGATATTTCTCGCTATGTTGGCTCAAAATTTCGGTCAAATGACGCAAGTTTACCACAACCCGCTCATTATCTTTACTCTGGACAGCAACCAGATTTTTCCAAATGCCAAATTGGTTTAAACATTGCTGCCATGCTACTAAAAAGCCCTGAGCTGACCACAATTCCCGAATAGTATCAAAACCCGTCATAAACTGGCTTAAACCTGCGGCCGTTTGTTCGAGTTGCAACAGCTGTTTAAGGTCCATAGCAAATAAACGGCTAATCAAAGCTCGTTTCACTTTGGCCTCATCGTAAGGATGAAGAATCGCAGTGAGTAAGGCCCCAACATCCTGAGCAATTGTGCAATCAAAAACACTTCGTTTTGATGGCCGATTAACTCGTATTCCTAAACGTTCTAATTCAAATTGAACTTTATCAAGACCATCATGATTACGCGACAAGACCGCAATATCGTCTTCATTTAAGGTTTGAGTCTGAGCATCTTTTTGAAAATAAAGTTGTCCAGCATGTGACTGATTAAGTAAATCACGTATTTTCCACGCGACTTGCTGTGCTTCCGTCTCCTTGTCTTTTAGCATGAGCCAACGTAAAGGATGCGGATTAGGCTGGTTTTGATCGATTAAAACCGGATGAGGTCGAGTCCCTGCCCGAATCGGGTCATATTGAACCTGTTCACCAAAGTCGATTTGCCTTTGAAATAACGCATCAACCACTTCAACCAAGTCAGCGACTGAACGGTGGTTATGAATTAACTTATATTCACGACCATGCTTTGCCTGAATATCTTTGTAGGCATTCAAGAAGGTGAGCATATCCCCACCACGGAAACCGTAAATTGCCTGCTTACGGTCACCCACCATAATCATGCAACCTTTTTGGTAACGTTCTGGATGACGCCAAATGCTGGCGAGCATGTCATCTTGGTCTTGGTTGGTGTCTTGAAACTCATCAACCAAAATTAAGGGGTATCGAGCCTGCACAAATACGGCGAAACGTTGCCCCTGCTCACCCTTTAAAGCTTCTGACAAAGTGCGAATTTGCTGTGAAAAAGTCGTCTCGCCCTTGTTTTGTAAAACCTGTGGTAAACGTTTTTTAACCTCTACACATAAATAGGCTTTTAAATAAATATGAAGCTGATCGAACTGTTCAGCATAGTTTTTCAGCACACCAAACAACTGCTGAATCTGCTGAATACAAGGATGCTGATAAAATCCATCCGAAATTTCGGCAGGACATTTCTTGAAAACTTTCTGATCGGCAAGCTGGCCTAAAAACTTAAAAACGAGTTCCCGATGTACTGCCAAAGACCCATCAAAAATTAAAATACTGTCGCTTTGCTTTAAAACTTGTAATAACTGTGGCAAACATTCACTAAATAACTTATTAAATGCCCCATTACGGAATATTGTGCCGCTTACATGTTTATAGTGTTCGCCATCAAGCGAGTAATATGGTTCTAGAAGACTGATATCAATTTCTGCTGCCAGCTGTTTGAGCTGAGCAAGCTGTTCAAACTGAATGGTAGGCTTTTCGGGAAGTTTAAAGTGAGCCGAACTAAAATTCAGTGAGTCTTCGACCAGTTTGACAAAACTGTCGACACTTTTTAACTCACCTGCCAGATACAACGCATCAATCACGGTTTGAGGCTGAGACTGTATCCATTCACGTAAAACATCATGAATCAGTTGTCGGCTATAGGTTTTAGCATCATCGGTAATTTGAGCACGTTCAATTTTGCCACTTTCAAAGGCAAACTCACGTAATAGCTTTTGGCTAAAGCTATCAAGTGTTCCGACAAACAGCTCATCTAACTGATCGATCACGAGCTTTAAACGCTCACAGGCATAGGCAATACGTGTCGCAAAATGCTTGAGAATATGTTGCAGTAATAAGTCAGATTCTTGCTCGGCCTGCAAAAGGATCTCTTTTTCAGTCAAGCTCCGCTTGGCATCTAAATAACGGTGGGTTTCGACCAAACGCGCACGAATCCGGCTTTTTAACTCAGCCGCAGCCGCACGGGTAAAGGTGGTCGCAATGACTTGGCCCGGTAAATATTTCTCAAGAAAAATACGGACCATTAAACTCGACAGTGTATAGGTTTTTCCAGTACCCGCCGAAGCTTCAATTAAATGCAGTCCACTAAATTCAATATCAATAATAGGTTGATAAGACACCTGTACTCTTGAGTTCATGTCTTACTCCGAATGTTGAAATTGAAAAACCGGATGATACAGGTCATAAGCAAACTCATCACAAGCATGTTGAAGTAATGCTTGTGCATCTTGTTCTTGCAAAATGAAACGCCAGTCTTGATGTAACTTGCACGCTTCATTTTGTGTCATATCGATAGAGGTAAATGTCCCCGTTTCATTCCAGTATTTTAACAGCTCTGCATAGCTCTTCTCATCCAGTTTTATTTTTTCTGTCGGATTTGTTGTTTCCCACTGATATGCCTTAGCTTTTTCAAGTGGCTTTAATAATAAAGCTGCTGGTAACACAAGTGGCTGCTGTTGAGCATAACGCCAGATTTTAAACCACGGTTGTAAATACTGCCGAGCTTGCTCTGAACTAATACCCTTACAGATGACGGTTTGGTCACTAAAAACCACAATACGGCGTCTTTCAGTTCCTGCACTTCCTTCATTTAAATAGGCCAACCAAAGCAGGTACTCTAACCAGACTTTTGCACGTCTTTTTGCCCGAGCACTTGATGCTTCCATGCTGACCCAATCCTGAGTTTCAGATTTTGGCACCGTAATATTCATATGTAGCTGTTTGGCAATTCGCCACACACGCTGAGTCGTTTGTGTCACGGCTGGCGCATAATGATGAAGGCGCTCAAGCAAACATTCCTGTTCAAAAATGCCCTGTTGCCATGCACTGTATTGAACTTTGCCTACAGGCAACTGATCAAGTAGAACTTCAGGCTGTGCCTGCTGTTCGTTTTGCTGTAAAAAATGCCGAATGGTATAACGGCCCAAACCATCTAAAAGCAAAGGTTCATTCTGATCTAATACGCCTACATTTCCTAAGTTTTCTACGCCCAAAGTTTTTAAATATAAGCGTGCAGGAAAAGTCACATCCTGTATCCACTGATGGCTGTCTAAAACCAACATGTCAGGTATTTCTAAAGGATAAGATATATTTGCCCAAGGCTTGAGAACACCGGAAGCTTGCTGAATTTGCATCGCCACGTTAAACCAGTGATCTTGGTAGCGAATGTAGCTGTTCTCGGCCATAAAACCTTTAGGGTCAAACGGCTGTAAATAATGTAAATGGTAGAGTTGTTTTAGTTGAGCCGGAATTTCAATACCTTCAATCACTTCTCGATCGGGTGCATCTGGCGCTGGTTTTACAATAAGCGCAAGATGTTCACGGAACTCTTGAAGAATACTTGAAGGATCTCTCACTTCACCGTCATTGACGTCAAAGCCGTTATAAAACAGCCATAAGTTTTCTTGAGCTAAAAGTAGGGCATCTAAGAAAGCGCCTTGGTCATCCTCAAGACGGGAACGATCACCTAATTGTTGACGTAAGGCATCCATCAAATCAAATGGCACATGGGTGTCTCGATTTGGAAACTGCCCTGCATCAAGGTTCAACATCACAATTAAACGATAAGGCAACGGACGAATTTGTCCAATCTGGGCAAAGGTAATCTGTCCAGTCGGTTCAGCTTGAGCCGTTTGATTTTCTAAAGTTCGCTGAATCTCATCCAGAATATAAGGCAAAGGCAAGGTGATTTTACGTAAGGTGCCTGTTTCTGTCTCGGCATAGTAGCTTGCGAGCGTTAACATACGCTCTTGTTTTTTTACAATTTCCCGCGCAGTTTTTAAAGCAGCCACACCGGCCTGCTCAAACTCGACAATATCTTGCGAGAGTATTTGCAGCCAGTATTCCACCGTATGACTTTTTTTCTGCTCATGCATAATGAGCCAGTCACGGCGTTCATTTAAATCTTGATAAATCTGAATGAGCGTACCAATAAGCTCAAAATCGCCCGGTTGAACCTTAGCGTAACTCAGCACCTGATTAAATGTAGCATGTTCAGGAATGGCTATGCCGAGCGCTAACCGCTCTAAAGCAAATTTAAAGCTATATCGATAATCATCATCGCCGTCACATAAACTACGTTTCAGATGCTCTGCATCAAGTCCACGTTTAAACCCTGCATCAGCAAGTAAAGTTAAAATTCGCTCTACTTGAGCATATTCAAGTGCATAACGCTGTTGAGTCGCGTGTAAACCAAGCCAGTCAGCAAACTCATCAAAGCTAAATCGCCCTTGCATAAGGTGAATACGCCCAATCACGGCACGCCATGCATTAAGTGCATCGAGTGAGGCAATTCCTGCTATTTTGACAGGCAAATGCACGCCTTGCTCAGTTGCAGTAGCAGGAAAAACACTTCGTATTAAAGGCTCTACTTCTGCCAAATTAGGAACTAAAACCAAAATATCATTTGGACGACGTGGCTGTTCGTGCGGTTTTGCCAACCAGCCAATCAATTGTTCTTTCAATACTTCAAGTTGCCGTAATGTCGAATGGCAAATATGAATCTGAATTGAGTCATCGTTAGGGGCAAGTTCATATTGCTTGGCTTGGGGTTCCACCAAGTGCAAAATATCTGACTGAACTTTGCCAAGTAAACTTTCAGGAAAATCATCGACAAAAGCATCCACCCACTTACCCTCTTCACCTGTAGATAAGTTTGAGAGTAATGAGAAGTGGTCGCGGGCTTGTTTGCCCAATCTGGTTAACAGTGGATGTCTTGACTCACGCGCCTCAGCATTAAAATTAAGCGTAAATTTATTAAAGAAATCGGCAATTTCCGCATCGGTCGCTTGGGGGTTCTTTGCTATAAAACGCTCTTTTACCCCTAAGTCATAGCGCTGTTTCCAGAGTGGGTCGACACTATCGGCCCAATATTCTTGCGAAGGGTTATAGTGCAAAATCAAAACATCAATGTATTGCCCTAAACGACGTAAAAACTGAAGCTGGCTGGGTGGTAAATCCAGTAAAGTAAAAATGACTATTTGCTCCGGCAAACGAGCCAATGCCTTCTTCTGGCGCTCAGGATGCTCTAACTCTTGCCAAAACAACTCATCAATTTGCTGCATTTGCATAAAATCATCATGAAAATGCTGCTGCCATAACCAGCGCTGCCAACGTTCTAACTCTTGGGTTTGCTGCAAAGTAAATGCCGAAACTTCTTTATCTTTATGGGCAATATACTTTTCGATATCGAGTGATCGTCCTTGTCCCCATGCTGCTAACCAGTTATTTGGACAAGTACACATATTTTCACAACCACGCTGGCACTGTCCCCGATAGACCATGTAGTTACTAAATAAATCGGCAACCTGCTCAGCAACCCAATACAACATTTTTTGCTTTTTTAGCTGCTTCTCAATACCTTGTTCAAGCCGATCTGCGCTGTCATAAATACGTTGAACAATAGAATGCAGTGGATGAGAGCTATCTATGCTCATGACATCAGGCTGAATAAATTCCTGTAAGGCTTGATGTACACGCCATTTAAAAATCAAGCGTGGAATATTGGCTTTACGAACCTGCTCCTTATGCGCCGTGAGGACCTGTTGATAGGCATACCACTGAAACCCGCGCACACGTTGGTGGAACTGGTAATTGGCGCTCATTCCTTGCTGTTCTGCAAGTTTTTGTATCAGCCACTGCTCGATGGCAGGACTTGGCACAATGAAATGCTGGGCTTTCAAAACCTGTAATGGATGCGTTGACGGCTGGGACGTAGATGCCAGTACGCCCTGCAACAACACATCAATACGTTGACTTTGAATAACATGGATACCCATTTATTTCATATCCTACTCGCATAATTTATGCACAAAATCATAAACATTCATTACTATACAACTGAATCTGACTATGTCACGTTGGTTTAAACACAGCATAATCTCATTTTAGGTGTCACTTACCTTGTGTTGGCAAGGCACCTTCAAGGAACACATTACAGGTAAAACATTATGAAAATTGATAACATTCCTGACTATATTGATCCTAGCCTAAATCTGGAACAAATTCGCGATGAGTGCCAAGAACTCATTCAGAAAAGAGCTTACGTCTCTGCTGGTGCAGCAATTGTACCCATTCCTTTTTTTGACGTGGTAGTAGATTTGGGAATTTTGTCACAGCTTATTCCCGATATTAATTCCCGTTTTGGTTTAGCGCCTGAACATGTCAGTGTCTATGATCCAAAAACAAAAACAATTCACTGGGATGAATTACGAAAACGCGGCTTTCAATTTTCAGGCTTTGTGGTCGCTCGCACTACCGTTAAAAAAACCTTTAACGGTTTCTTTGGAAAGATTGTTACCAAACAAGTGACAAAATTCGTTCCACTAGGTGGGCAACTTGTCGCAGCAAGTTTAGGCTATTTTATGATGAAAAAAATAGCCCAAACTCATCTTAATGACAGCTACAACCTTGCTAAACGTATTCAACAAAAAAGTCGTGGCACGGTTGTAAACTAAAATCTAACTTACGGCTGAGAGTTTAATCTGCTCTCAGCTGTTTTAAAATAGCTCTTAACACTTCTAAGCGTGCAGTATATTTATCGTCTGTTGCGACAATATACCAAGGCGCATATTCGGTACTGGTTCGCTCAAACATATCTGCGGCTGCCTTTAAATAATCATCCCACTTATCACGGTTACGCCAATCTTCGGCAGTAATTTTAAAACGTTTGTGCGGTGTCTCTTCTCTGGCTTTAAAACGTTGCTCTTGCTCATCTTTACTAATTGCTAGCCAAATTTTTACCACAATCGTTTGACTATCAAATAAGTCTTTTTCAAAGCGATTGATTTCGTCATATGCCCTTTGCCATTCGATAGGTGAAGCAAATCCTTCAACACGCTCGACCAGCACACGACCATACCAGGTACGGTCAAAAATGGTAATTTTTTCAGCTTCATTAATACGATTCCAAAAACGCCACAAATACGGGTGTCTTGCTTCGAAACGTTCAGGCGCCCCAATACAGTGAATATCATATTCACGCGGGTCTAAGTTTTTAACAATTCGCTTGATGGCCCCCCCTTTACCCGCAGCATCCATACCTTCAAATGCAATCACCACATTACGTTTATCAAAGCGCATGGTATCGGCAATTTTTTTACTGAGTTTATCGAGCTCTTTTTTATATTCGGCTTTATCCATTTTTTCCTGAGCAGGTTTTAATAAACTCTCGGGAATTTTTGCCTGTTGCCATTTACCTTTGACTTCAGTTTCATGTTCAGGCAGCTGACGCATGTGTTGTAAAAGATACTGAGCAAAAAATTGATCGCGCTGTTTTTCATCTTCCCCATCAATAATGTACCAATCGTCGGTAAAGCGACGGCGTAGCTTTTGCAAAGTGTCATATTGTTTTTTATTACGCCAGTCTAGGCCGTGAAGCTTATGCCAATGCTGTTCAGATGGGTCTATTTTATCTAACCGTTTTTGGAGTGATTTCCACGAAAGATCAAACCAAACCTTAATGACATCGACATAGTTATTTTTTAGGTCCTGTTCAAACGCCCGCATATTTTCAACATAAGCATCAAAACGCGCATCATCCAAAGGTTCTGACACATGAGTTGCCGTAACCAACAAATCGCTATACCAGTTGCCAAACATCACCACAATTTGGCCTTCAGTCGGAATAAATGCTGAATAAGACTGCCAGAATGCTTCAGAGTCTGTCAGCACACGTGGTGCATCTGCTTTTACCCGTAGATATCTTGGATCTAGCCACTCTCGAAGCTGTTTAACCGCTTCCCCTTTTCCAGCTAACTCGATACCACTCATTAAAATGAGTGTGCTTTTGGCATTGGGTTTCCCTCGGCTTTCTTTTAAAGCATATTGTGCTTCAATTAAATCAACTGAAAGCTGTTCTTCGTCTCGTATTTCAAATTTTGGTTGTTGTTCACTCATGGTCCACTGCTCTAATCTTTTTATTTAATTTCGCCATTATTTAACTTATGCGCTTGGGTGATGAATTGCTATACAAATTATGTCATTGCAACATGATTTAACCTGAAAATTGACGCATAAATCATTTTTTTTACATCTACTCGCCATAGTAGAAGGTTACAATGCCTCTTATGATTTTTTGTAAATAGCCCAATATTAGAGCCTTACATGTCTAAACTCGCTGCTTTTGATGAACTTTTACAACAATATAAAACATTTAATTATCACGACAATCCAGTGCTAGCCCAACGTTTGCAAGATGTACAAACATGGCTAAAAGAACGGATGAAAGAGACGCATCACGACTTTTTTAATTTACCAGAACACAAACTGATGGCTCAGTACTTTTTAAACCGTTTATATGGTGGACCAGAGTTCGATGCGCTTGCAGCACAAATTGAACGTTTATTGAAATATGCACATAAAGCAGAAAAGGTTTTACCTGAAAACGCAATTAAGACAGGTACAAAGTCGGTAAGTTTGGCTGTACTTGCCACTCAACTTGATGAACAAGTAGCAATGCAGCTTCTTGAAGACTATCCGGCAGATACTGTACTTACCGACGAGATCATGCGCTTAACCTTAATCAAGCTTGATCAGGCCGAAGCCCGTTACCAGCAGCTTGCCCTTCTTGACGATTTAGGAGCAGCACTCGATAAATACATGCGTTCATTTATGATGTTTACTGCCTTTAAAATGTGTAAAGGTATTGCACAAAAATATCACTTCGAATTGATGTATGATTTTATTCAAGATGGTTTTAGTGCAATGAAACCTTTAAAATCGGCTGAGGCCTTTATTAAAACTTTTACGGAAAAAGAACGCCAGATTGTTGAAAAAGTACATTCAGGACATCCGAATCCGTTTAGAGTGTGATAAGGTCGGCACATAGAAAAAACTCAACCTCACGAAGTTGAGATTTTATTCATTATATTTGCATGATGATGCCTGTAAAAATAGACAAAATCTGTCATCATGCAGAACTTATTCCGTTTCACTTGAGTTTGAGTCTAGGAGAGACAATATGTCTAACGAAAACCAAAAGCCAACATCTCCAACTGAGCAGGCACAAAGTTCAGACAAAGTTAGCCCATTCCTAAGCTCACCTTTACCGCAAGGTACACCTCAAGGGCAACAACAATCTTTACAGCAAACCTTAACAGATACACCAGTTAGCGGTTCTGTGCCGAAATACAATTTACCACGTGGTGCAGGCAACACTGGCAACGTTGGTGAAACAACACACTTTGGTTATTCAACAGTTCGAACTGAAGATAAAGCACAAAAAGTTGCTGAAGTTTTCCACTCAGTTGCAAGCAAATATGACCTTATGAATGACTTGATGTCATTTGGTATTCACCGTTTATGGAAACGCTTTGCAATTAACATGTCTGGTGTTCGCCGTGGTCAACATGTGTTAGACATTGCTGGTGGTACAGGCGACTTAGCAAAAGTATTTAGCCGTGAAGTTGGCCCGCAGGGTCATGTGGTACTTTCAGACATTAACGAATCTATGCTCAATGTTGGCCGTGATCGTCTAATTGATGCAGGCTGTACCAATGTCGATTTTGTACTTGCCAATGCAGAAACTTTAGAACCTTTTGCAGACAACAGCTTTGACCTTGTAACCATTAGCTTTGGTTTACGTAACGTGACAGATAAAGACGCAGCGCTTGCTTCTATGTTCCGTGTACTTAAGCCAGGTGGCCGTTTACTTGTTCTTGAGTTCTCTAAACCAGTATTTGAGCCATTCTCAAAACTTTATGACCTCTACTCATTCACTGCTTTACCGATTATGGGTAAATTGGTTGCCAATGACTCAGAAAGTTATAAGTACTTGGCTGAATCAATTCGTATGCACCCAGACCAACGTACCTTAAAAGGTATGATGGAAAATGCTGGCTTCCAGAACTGTGATTATCACAACCTGACTGGCGGTATTGTTGCTGTTCACCGCGGTTTTAAACTGTAAGGGATAACGATATGTGGTCGATTCTGGCACTCGGTGCAGTCGAACGTATCATTCATCATCTGATCGATCTGGATGCATTAACCCGCATTCAGCTCAATCAGCTACAGGGCAAAATGTTGCGTGTTATCATCGATAGCCCGCAACTTTCTGTTGATGTATTCTTTGACCAAGAAAAAGTACGTCTTGAACCTACCGTTACAGGGCACAGTGAAAAGCCATCTATTTTTGAGCAGCGCCCTTTTGATCCACAATTTAAAATTTCTGAAGCCACTGCAACTTTGCATGTCAAAGATGTCGTTGAACTGATCAAATTATTATTAAGCGATTCAGACCAGATTGGTAATATCCCGCTTCAAGGTGATTATCACCTCTTGCAGGATATTCAAAAAATTATGCAGCAGGCTGAACCTGATTTAGCTGTGCATCTATCAAAATGGGTTGGTCCTCAACTCGCTCACGAAATCGGTAAGATTCAACTTGCACCAAAACATTTAAAACGCTCTCTTCAAAGTCATCTATTTTTTGCTGAAGATGCCTTAAAAGAAGACAGCGGTTTATTTGCCCCACGTTGGGAAATGGACGATTTAAATCAGGCTACGCGTAAGCTTAATCAAGACATTGATCGTCTAGAGGCTAAATTGCAGCAGCTCAATGCACAACTACAACCCACTCAAGACTAGGTAAGACTTTATATGATTCCGCACGTTTCACGTTTACTCGAACTTTGGCGTATTGCAGCGCACTATAGACTCGATACGTTGTTCCCTGCGGATGAATTACCTGTTAAAGCTAAGCATGCATTGAACATTATAAAAATGCATCCGGCAGCATGGTCTAGTCGTGAACGTAAAAATCCTTTAAAGCTTAAAGAAGCTTTAGAAGATATGGGGCCGCTTGCAATTAAGCTTGGACAACTCCTGTCAACCCGCCGTGATTTGATTCCACCTGAAATACTCGCCCAACTGGTTTTACTTCAAGATCAGGTCAAACCTTTTGATGGAGAAGTTGCCAAACAACGTATTCAAGATTCTTTAAAGGCAGACGTAAATACACTGTTTGCCCGCTTTGATGATCAACCACTTGCAGCAGCCTCAATTGCACAAGTCCATACAGCGGCGCTACATGATGGACGTGAAGTTGTTGTTAAAGTTACTCGTCCAGACATTCGTAGCCAAATTTTACAAGACTTTGAAATTCTGGCTTGGCTAGGTAACACCTTAGAAAGTCGTCTTGAAGCTGCCCGTGCATTACATTTATCTGAAATTATTCAAGACTACCGCCAAATCATTTTAAATGAGCTGGACTTAAGTATTGAAGCAGATAACACCCGTCGTATGCGCCATTACTTCACTGGTTCAACCATGATGTATGTGCCAGAAGTCTACATGGACACCAAAGATGTCATGGTGGCTGAGCGTATTACTGGTGTCCCTATTTCAGATACGGCAACCTTTGACCGTTTAGGTATGGACCGCGCACAACTTGCAGAAAAAGGGTTAACCATTTTCTTTACGCAAGTATTCCGCGATAACTTTTTCCATGCCGACATGCACCCCGGCAATGTCTTTGTAGAAACCATCAACCCAAGCAATCCACGCTTTATTGCACTGGACTGTGCAATTATGGGTGAGCTTTCTAAGCACGACCAAATGACAGTTGCCCGTATGTTGCTTGCTGTCATGAACAGCAACTTTATGCAGCTTATTCAAATTGTGCATCAAGCTGGCTGGATTCCACCGGGTACAGATCAAGACGCGTTAGCACGTGAAATGCGCCGCACTGTTGGGCCAATGGTGTCTAAACCAATGGATCAACTTGATTTTGCGGGTATCTTAATTCAAGTGATGGATATTGCCCGTCGCTTCCATTTAGAAATCCCGCCACAGCTCATGCTACTACTCAAAACTTTAGTGCATGTAGAAGGCCTAGGTACGGACCTTTATCCGCAGCTCGACATCTGGAAATTGGCAAAACCAATTTTGACAGAATGGGTCAAATCTAATATGAACCCAGTCAAAAATGTAAAAGAACTTGGTCAGCAATTACCAGACCTGCTTTTAGGTGCTCAAGATTTCCCAAGTTTAATTATTGATAGCTTAAATGGTTTAAAAAATCAGTCCGCTTGGCAAGATCGACAGTTACGCGAAATTCAGCAACTTCGTTTGCAAATGGAACACCAACAACGTCGTAGCTGGATGTTTGGCAGTACTATGCTGATTTTGCTAACCATTGCGATTATTAGCCCTTGGTTTGTATCTATTATTTTGATTGTGTTGAGCAGCTTATTGGCGCTTTGGCGTGTATTGAAATAACTTCCAAGTCCCTTGCCCATGCAAGGGATTTTTTATGGGTAAAACTTATAATTTAAAAAAATATAGATCGATTATCCGTTCATTGCTAAATTTAGCTTTATGAATGCTTGAAAAGAACAAACAATGAAAACACCTCATTTTGCCATTATTGGTGCAGGCACGGCAGGTTTAGCCACTGCGATTTTGCTCGCCCGTGAAGGCAACCACGTTACTATTTTTGAACAAGTTGATGAGTTATCTCCAGTAGGTGCAGGTTTACTGCTACAACCTGCGGGCTTAGCCGTATTTGAGCACTTAGGTGTGCTCGACAAAGCCCTAACCTTAGGTGCGAAAGTCACAGGCTTAGAAGGACAACTTCCAGACAATCGTCTTTTAGTTATAGTCAAATCATTATAAAACCAATACAATGGTGCAATGAGTTATTCAGAACAT
>OJXO01000202.1_pt1 | contig 15488 bp, 12 predicted proteins | sample 1600721 | NCBI WGS metagenome assembly OJXO01 (sample SAMN04436634, study PRJEB24849) | human gut metagenome | biome: human gut; feature: NICU; material: stool | host: Homo sapiens | place: USA: Saint Louis, MO | collected 2010-01-30
AGACAAAAAGCTTTCATTGAAAATAGAAGTATAGATATGTTAAAAATGCGTATAAATCTGTAAAAACAAATTTAAGTTAAATTGCATTTATATTTTATGTTATGGGGATGGAAGATTAAATGGAAGATGCATTCCAAAATCTGAAAGTAATGGTTATTGATGACTCAAAAACTATTCGCCGTACCGCAGAAACTCTATTGCAACGCGAAGGTTGCGAAGTGATTACTGCTGTCGATGGATTTGAAGCTTTATCTAAAATTGCTGAAGCGAATCCGGATATTGTTTTTGTAGATATCATGATGCCTCGTTTAGACGGTTATCAAACTTGTGCTCTGATTAAGAACTCTCAAAATTATCAGAACATTCCCGTTATCATGCTCTCTAGTAAAGATGGTTTATTTGATCAGGCAAAAGGGCGTGTGGTAGGTTCAGATGAATACTTGACGAAACCTTTTAGCAAAGATGAATTGCTAAATGCGATTCGTAATCATGTAAGTTCATAATAAGTAATTTGAGGGCAAAAGAAATGGCACGTATTCTCATTGTTGATGACTCACCAACAGAAACTTTTCGTTTTAAAGAAATCCTAACTAAGCATGGCTATGACGTACTTGAAGCATCTAACGGTGCAGATGGTGTGACTTTGGCAAAAGCTGAGCAGCCTGACTTGGTATTAATGGATGTGGTCATGCCAGGTGTAAATGGTTTTCAGGCAACGCGCCAGATTACCCGTGATGAAGACACGAAGCATATTCCGGTGGTGATTGTGAGTACTAAAGATCAGGCAACTGACCGAGTATGGGGTAAACGTCAAGGCGCAATCGATTACTTAATCAAGCCAATCGAAGAAAAGCAATTAATTGATGTAATTAAACAATTTCTAAATTAACTCATCCATCCATAAAAACATAAATAACGGGATAAATACGCCCGTTTTATAGGATCGAGTATGGCAGCGAATGGATTTATCGAGTTACTTCGTTTGTCTAAACGGGGTAATAAGAATTACGCTTCAGTTCAAAATGAAGCACAGCGATGGTCAGGAATTGCTTTTGAAATGAGAGGGCAATACTTCGTCGCACCACTTGGGGAAGTGTCAGAAGTTATCTATCCACCGAAATATACACCAGTTCCAAATACTCAAAGTTGGGTCAAGGGATTGGCAAACATTCGTGGAAGATTACTTTCGGTATCTGATTTGGCTCATTTTATTTCAGGGCAGCGGAGTTCATTTTCGTCTACCCAAAAAGTGCTGTGTATTAGCCATCATGACCAGTATGTGGGGTTGGTTGTGGATCAGGTTTTGGGGATTCAGCACTTTAATAAAAAAAGTTTTTTTTCCGAGAGTTTAGACTTAGAGGAAAACCTAAAAGAATATTGCCAAGGGTATTTTCACCAACACAATCAACATTGGCATGTCTTTTTATTTAGTCGGTTATTGCAAAACCCACACTACATGAACGCATCGACAAAATTTATAAACTAATTTTTATGCTGTGAATGAACAGCGTATTTTTCTGGGGAGAAGCTGTATGGGCTTTAAACTTAAAAAGAAAAGTGGCAATCGCGGTGCTACCGGAAAATCGAGTGTCAATTTTATTGCAAAAATCCAGTCAAAAAATGAGCAGTTTGCCAGTTTATTTGGGGAAAGTGAAAAGTCCAAGCCTATCCTTTATGCAGCGCTGTTATGTTTAGTATGTGCGTTAATTTCATTAGCTTATCTATTTTATAATGTGCCTCGTCATAACCAGTTAATTCGAAGTCTTGGTGAGTTACGTCTGTTATCTCAAACCATTTCTAAACAAGCAACTGAAGCAACAGAGTCGGGTTCTCAAGAGGCGATCACAAAGCTACAGCAATCTAAAAAAGACTTTGATGAGAACTTACTTGAAATTGAAAATATTCACGGTAAGTCGACCGATGAATATCAAAAAGTTGAGAAAATATGGGGTGAGGTTTCAAAAAATATTGATTTGATTTCATCACATCAACGTGTTCTTAACCAGTTATATGATACCAACATCTCGATTAGTGAAACGGTTCCAGAGATTCAGGCAGAATATAACTTGATGGTCGATCAAATGGCTCGCCAAGGTTTGCCAAGTAGTCAGGTAATTATTGCTAAAAACCAGGTATTTATTGCAGAGCGTATTTTACGTTCGATTAACTCGGTGTTAAGTGGTACGGACGGAAATGTATCAACTAGTGACTTTAGTGTCGATATTGAGACTTTTGGTACCTATTTAAATGCTGAACTGAATGGTAATGCCGAGTTAGGTGTTGATCGTATTGCTGATCCGGCTTTACGTGAATCTTTAGAAAGTATTAAGTCTGAATATGACAAAGTCTTAAAATCTGCTGCTGCAACGGTATTAAAAAATGGTAGCCAGATTGTCAATGTTCGTCAGGCTTCTTCTCAGATTTTCTCTAAATCGGATGTAATGATGGAAAGTCTAGGACATTTATCTGATGTTGCAAGAAAGAACTGGCTCACCTTATTTTTAGGTGCTGTTCTTATTCTTTCATTAGGCGGACTAATTTTCTCTGTATTCAAGTTAATTACACTACGTAGTGTAATGGATAAGCAACGTGTTGCTCGATTACAGGAAGAATATGACCGTAACCAGAATGCGATTTTACGTTTACTTGATGAAATTGCCGATTTGGCGGATGGTGACTTACGTTCATATGCAACTGTATCTGAAGACTTTACGGGTGCCATTGCCGACTCGATTAACTTCGCAATTGACCAACTTCGAGATTTGGTTTCACGAATTCATGAAACCTCTCAGGAAGTTGCACGCTACACACAAGATACGCAAAGTATTACTAACCAGTTAGCAGAGGCATCAGAACATCAGGCGCAAGAAATTGCAGGTGCTTCTACTGCCATGAATGAAATGGCACAGTCAATTGACCAAGTATCTGCCAACGCTTCTGAATCTGCGGAAGTAGCACAGCGTTCAGTACAAATTGCATCAAATGGTGCACAAGTGGTAAATCGTTCAATTGAAGGTATGGATACTATTCGTGAGCAGATTCAGGAAACTTCTAAACGTATTAAGCGCTTAGGTGAGTCTTCTCAAGAAATTGGTAACATCGTATCGCTCATTAACGATATTGCAGACCAAACGAACATCCTTGCATTAAATGCAGCAATTCAAGCATCTATGGCAGGTGAGGCTGGTCGTGGTTTCGCCGTGGTTGCCGACGAAGTTCAACGCCTTGCTGAGCGCTCAGCATCTGCAACCAAACAGATCGAAACACTGGTTAAAACAATTCAGACCGATACCAACGAAGCTGTTATTTCAATGGAACAAACAACAACAGAAGTTGTACGTGGTGCGAATTTGGCAAAAGATGCGGGTATTGCACTGGATGAAATCCAAAAAGTATCGGGTGACTTGGCAAAATTGATTGCGAGCATTTCCGACGCAGCAAAACTTCAGTCAGCATCTGCGAGTCACATTGCAACCACCATGACGGTTGTACAAGAAATTACTTCGCAAACAACAACGGCAACGTTTGACACTGCTCGCTCCGTATCAGAGTTGGCGAATATGGCAGAGTCATTACGTGAGTCAGTAACGGACTTTAAATTACCTGACTAAATTGGGGGATAAGAATAGCTATTCTCATATCGCTATTCTTTTAAAAGTATGAGCAGCGCCAGACAAATATTGGGGAGATAGTTATTTTTCTGGTGTTGACTCTGTAGTTTTCCCCACTCAGGGGGTAAGCAAAAGAAGCCTTTGCTATGAAAGAAATATTAAAAACTTTAACTGAAGCAATGACGCTACCTGAAGATAGCTATTCTGAACAAGATGCTGAGTTTCTTGAGATCTTCATTGAAGAAATTGAAGAGATTTTTGTTGATTTGCAACCTTTGATAAATAAATGGATGCAGTCTGAGAATATTGCTACGCTCACTGAAATTCGTCGTCATTTCCATACCTTAAAAGGTTCCGGAAGAATGATTGGCGCTAAATCTTCAGCTGAGCTTGCGTGGACAGTCGAAGATACACTCAACCGGGTAATCAACCAAAGCTTACAATTAACGCCAACTATTCAGAGCTATGTGCAGTTAGTATTTAAGTTCTATTTCCTTAAATTAGTAGATAATTTTAAGCAAAAACGAGCACATACCTTAGATTTCAGACCTCTTATTTTATTAGGCCAACAACTACAACAACAGCAAAGTTTAGAGCCAGCTTTAGAAGAGCTTTTACAACTTTCAAATACGCTTATGGCCGAAACAGTGACTGGTCTTGAGCTAGATTATATTGAACAAGATTCGTTAGCCGAGCCAATCATTCAAGCTACTCATACTGAAATTGAAATAAATCTAGATGAAACTTTGACCTTATTTATGGAAGAGGCGGAAGAACATTTAGCCACGATTCATCAATTCTTAGATCAAGAGTTACATCAGTACGACAGTTACAATGCTTTAATACGTGCTTTACATACTTTGCGTGGTAGCTCTGCAATGGCACAGGTCGAAACAATTTTCGAGGCCAGTACCAAAGTTGAGCATTTATTTAAAATACTGCTACAAGAAGAGTTATCTTCTCACTCTGAAGAAATTTTATTATTACAAGAATATCGTGAGTTTGTTCGAGATAGCTTGGAACTACTATCTAGATATAGTTCAAGTGAACAGCTCGAAGCGAGATTGCAGCAATTTAATCAATTTTGGGATGCATATGTTGAGCAACATGGTGACCGAACAGATCCGTTAATGCCTTCTCATGGCTTGGTATCGCAATTATTACAATTAGATGTTTCTGAATTATTGGATGCAGAATTAGATTTTGAGAAGGGAATTCGTAATGAGTTTCCTGATTATCTTGAACGCCTAAGTGAACAGGCTGATTTATTACTGCAACATACACATTCTCAAGCAATGCTGGGTTTACATGAATATATCAGCCAACTTAAAGAAAGTTATGAAGTACTGCTTGATAAACCTGCGTTATTACAATCAGACTATATATTTGAAATTTATCAAAAAGCACATCAACAGCTCATTCAATTATTTGATGCTTTAGCTGCTGGTCAACGAGTCGGTGTTGTTAAGCAACATCAAAGTATTTTAGAAGAATTAAAACTTTATACGCAATACATTCCAGACCTATCAAATGACCTGCCTCAGCAGGATTCGACATCTTTTGAACCAATATCCAATATTGAACCAGAGCCAGAAGTAGTAGCTACTGTAGAGAATTTCTCAGACTCTGCAGACTGGGCGATATTAGGTCAAAGTGTGCAGCAAGATCGACAATATATTTCATCTACACAAGTGAATCGAAATTTTGATGCTGATCTTTTAGATATCTTTCTTGAGGAAGCTGAAGAATTACTTGAGGGAATTGATACCGATCTTAATATTTGGGTAGGTGAGCAAGAAAACTTTGCAGCTCTGAACAACCTAATGCGTTATTTGCATACCTTGAAAGGGGGAGCAAATATGGTTCAGGCAACGTATCTTGGTTTGATTGCCCATGAATTAGAAAGCATTTATGAGCGTTTAATTCAAAAGCAATTAGTAGCAACTTCAGATTTAATTGATTTTATTCGTTTGGTTCAAGATGACTTGGCTGATCGTTTACAAATCATGCGTGAACAACAACTAGATTATGCAGCTCCTTACACAATTAACGCATTAAAACGAGCGGGTCAAAACTCTAACTTCCAACCTGTATCAGTGGTTGAGGCATTTGATGCTGAAAGTGAGGTATTCTCTGAGCAAGAGGTGATATCTGAAATAATAATAGATGAGATACCAGTAGAACTTGAACCTGCTCTTGCAAAGCTAGAAACTCATCACGATCAGGTATTCGATACAGCGGTTACCGAGTTAGCTACTCCAGTTGAAGTAATTACCTCGGTTACATCGCAAGAGAGTGAAATTGCAGCTGATGAACAGGACATTGAGGCTGTTGTTGAACAGACGTTCCTAGAAGAAGCTACTGAATTGTTAGAAATGGCTGAGTCGCTATTAAAACAATGGTTTGAACAGCGTACAAACCGTAGTATTTTGCTTCAGCTTCAAAGAGCCGTGCACAGTTTAAAAGGTGGTGCACGGATGGTGGGTTTAGAAGCCGTACAAGCAATTGCCTACCAACTAGAAAATGCTTTTGAACAATTTGCGCTACATCACTTCAATTCGAATATTTATGATCATTTATTAGAAAGTGCGATTGCATGGTTAAAAGATGCAATTTTCAACCACAACTATCAGCATTTCGATGGATTACAGCAAAGTTTAGAAAATATTCAATTCTTTGAAACTACAATCCAGATTCCGACTAAGTTAACTAGAGCGGACTTGTTTAGCTCAGAACCTGTGATGACCTTTATACAAGGTGATGGTACAGAGCCTCCACCAATGATGGGAGCGTGGGAGCAAACAGAGCGTCTGGATCAGAATAATGAAATGATCCGTGTCTCAGCCGACTTAATCGAGAAAATGATTGATTTGTCTGGTGAAAACTCCATTAACCGTTCACGAATTGAAATGGACTTAAGCCAATTTAGCCATACACTGGTTGAAATGGAGCTGGCGATTCAACGACTTGCCGATCAGTTGCGACGAATGGAAGGTGAGTTAGAAACACAGATTATTGCTAAACATGGAATTGAACATTCTCGTTATACTGACTTTGACCCATTAGAGATGGACCAATATTCATCTTTAAATCAATTGTCGAAATCGCTTGCTGAATCTGCATCGGACTTGGTCGACTTTAAAAATACGTTATCTGACAAGATCAGAGATACCGAAAGTTTGCTTTTACAACAATCAAGAATTCAAGCGGAAATTCAAGAAGGTTTAATGCGGACACGTTTGGTCCCATTTTCGCGTTTATTGCCGCGTTTACAACGAATTGTTCGTCAGACGTCTACAGCATTGAATAGACCTGCTGAGCTTTTCGTAAATAATAAGGAAGGTGAGTTGGACCGCAACATTTTAGAACGGTTAGTGACTCCGCTTGAGCATATGCTCAGAAACGCAATTGACCATGGTTTAGAAGACCGAGCGCAGCGGCAACAAGCAAATAAACCGGAAACAGGGCGTATTGAACTTAATATTCAGCGTCAAGGTACGGATGTTGTGGTTGTCTTTAGTGATGATGGTCAAGGCATTGATGTTGAAAAAGTACGTCAGAAAGCACTCCTTGCCGGATTGATCAAGCCAGAACAAGACTTAGAACAGCAAGACATACTGCAACTTATTTTCCATCCGGGTTTAAGTACAGCAGAGCAAGTCACTCAGATTTCCGGACGTGGTGTAGGTCTTGATGTCGTGCAGAGTGATATTAAGTCTTTGGGTGGACATGTCAGCGTTGAATCCGTCTATGGGCAGGGAACAACATTTACGATTCGCGTACCGACTACAGTAGCGGTAAGTGATGCCTTAATGGTTAAAGTGGCAGATCAACAATTTGCGATTCCACTCGCTCAAATCGATCGAATTATTCGAGTGTCACCAGCCTCTTTAGAGCAGTATTTTGAAAGTCCTCAAGAACTATTTGAGTATGAAAATAAACGTTATCCATTACGTTATCTTTCTGAATTTGTTGGTAACCAACCCATACCACGTTTAAATGGTGTGATGTATTCATTACCTGTGTTAATGATTAAAGCCAATAATGGCCAAACTGTGGCACTACTTGTTGACCAGTTAATTGGCTCTCGAGCACAAATTGTAGTGAAACCAATTGGTCAACAGTTCTCTAGCATTGGAGCAATTGCAGGCGCCACAATTTTAGGTGATGGACAGGTCTGCTTAATTTTAGATGGACAAAATATTGCGCGACAAATTCAGTCAACTCAGCGTCATAAACAACTTAGTGAAGCAGTGTATAGACAACGAGAGTCTGATGAACGCCGCCTCATCATGATTGTAGATGACTCAGTAACTGTACGTAAGGTCACGTCCCGATTGCTTGAACGTCAAGGCTATGATGTGGTTACGGCTAAAGATGGTGTTGACGCCATAGAGCAGTTAGAAAATATTAAGCCAGATTTGATGCTACTTGATATTGAAATGCCACGTATGGATGGTTTTGAGGTTCTCAATCTTGTACGACATCATGATATGCATCAATACATGCCAATTATTATGATTACATCTAGAACAGGCGAAAAACATCGTGAACGAGCATTCTCGTTAGGTGTAAGTCAATATATGGGTAAACCTTTCCAAGAAGAAGAGTTACTAGAGAATATCGATGCTTTACTTGTAGCGTCTGAAAGTGAGGTCAAATCATGAAAGGTAGTGTAAATACATCATTGATCGCTAATATGGACCAACAAGAGCTACAGCATCTTATTACGGTTTCAACTGGTTTTATTGATGCCTATATCATTGAATGTAACGATCAGGTACCTATGCTATTGCCACAAAACATCGTGTTGTCTGCCATGGATGTAAAAAATGGCATAAAACATATTGAATGGCATGATGTGAAGCTACCGGTCTACTCAGTACATAACACAATTGATCAACATGCAGTAGCATTAGTGATTGAAGGGGAAGATATTAGCCAACGTTTTGCATTAATCTGTAAAACAATGCCAGTTTCTACTCGTCTGCGTATTTCTGAAATTGTCGATGAAATGGATGAGCATGAGGCTGAACAACATCCAGCAGTATTTAAATATGTGCGTATGCAAGATCAACGCTACTATATACCTAACTTAGAATATATTGAAAAATTACTTGGTTTATAAAAGAAAAAGGAACTCTTTTGAGTTCCTTCTTTATTTTATTGAGCTAATAAATTTTCTAAAATTTGCTCATAAATATCAGTTAATGGATCAAGATCATGTACATAAACATGTTCATTAATTTGATGGATAGTAGCGTTTAGAACACCGAGTTCTAAAACTTGTGCACCTGTTGGCGCAATGAAACGCCCATCAGATGTACCACCACTTGTTGAAAGCTCAGTCTCAGTACCAGTCACATTTAAAATAGCAGTTTGAGCTGCGTTAACTAATTCACCTACTGGAGTTAAGAACGGTAAGCCAGACAGATTCCAGACAATTTCATACTGTAAGCCATGCTTGTCTAAAATTTCATGAACACGTTGTTTAAGTTGTTCTGCTGTAACCTCGGTTGAATAACGGAAATTAAAAGTAACTTCTAAAGTACCAGGGATCACATTGGTTGCGCCAGTACCTGCATGGATATTTGAAATCTGGAATGAAGTTGCAGGGAAATACTCATTGCCATTGTCCCAAACTGTTTGACACAACTCAGCTAAAGCTGGCGATGCTTCATGAATTGGATTACGTGCCAAGTGTGGGTAAGCTACATGACCTTGTTTGCCTTGAACCTTCAATACAGCATTAAGAGAACCACGACGGCCATTCTTAACAATATCACCTAATTTATGAGTACTTGATGGTTCACCGACCAAACACCAAGTAATTTTTTCATTACGCTTTTCCAGTGTTTCGATGACTTTAACTGTACCGTTAACAGCAGGACCTTCTTCATCTGAAGTAATTAAAAAAGCAATTGAACCTTTATGGTTTGGGTGTTTTGCTACAAAACGTTCAGATGCAACTACCATTGCAGCTAATGCAGTTTTCATATCTGCTGAACCACGACCATATAATTTGCCGTCGCGAATTTCTGGTGCAAATGGGTCTGAATTCCAAGCGTCTAAACGTCCTGTTGGTACTACGTCGGTATGACCAGCAAAACAAAATACAGGGCCTTCGGTTCCACGTCGAGCCCATAAATTATCGACATCTCCAAAGCGCATAGGTTCAATATGGAAGCCAACTTTAGCTAAGCGGTCAGCCATAATAGTTTGGCAAGTATGATCAATAGGAGTAACAGAAGGCTGTTGTAAAAGTTCTAAGCTAAGCGAGAGAGTGTCTGAGTGGTTCATACCGGAAATTGCGTACTGATGAGGTGAAATATAGTCCGATATAATAGGCGAATCTCTAAGGGATGGGTATTTAAAAATAAAAAAACCTTATCGAAACGATAAGGTTTTTAAATGTTAAGCATAACTTACATTTTATTTTCAGTTTTTTGTGCGGTGTTAGTTACAGCATCACCAGCTTTAGAGACATCTTGACCAAAACCCTTGAACGTATTACAACCTGTTAAAACAAATGCCACCATTACAGATGCGACTAAAACTTTTTTCATCATTTTCTCCGTATAAATTTAATAATGAAGTAAATTTAGATTAAAAAACAAACGGAAAAAGAAACATGATTGTTTAATAGTAAAAACGTTATAAATTGTTTCTATAAAGACGTGGTCTCTTGTAAAACACCGTTATTTTTGATGAGAGAAGGTTTTAAGCTTAGTAAAGCAGGGTGCCTGAACATATAAAATCGGGATTCATTAATATTTTGACAATATAGGCCATCAGTCCACCAATAAGCAGTGTTTGAACTCGCTTTTTGATGAGGACAAAGCCATTCATGTCTTTCTAAGCGGTAAAAGTCAGATTTAGGGATTTCTGTACCCCAAGTACCTAAGCGACGTTTTAAATTTACCCATTCAGGAATAGGCTGTTCTTGAGGTAAATTTAGAGGAAGATAAAGTTGCCCTTTTAAGACAGCGAAACGTTGTTGAACTTTAAAACCCAAAGCTTCTGAAAATTGAAATTGTTTGTCAGTAAAGTGGTAAAGCTTTTTACTTAAAGTATCTTGTCTATTTAAACCAATCCATTGTTCTAAATTTAATTGACCTTCACCTAGGTAATATTTTAGAGCAACTTCCCAATGTTCAATTTCTTGAGTATTTTGATTTAAAACTAAAAAATCGAGTTCACCTAAAGTTTTTGCTCCATCAATTTTCTGAATGCTATGGCCTAATAACTGATAAGGATGATATTGATCTTCTTGTAGCCAAAACCAAAGTAAATTTTCAAAACGTAAACCTAAGCGTGTGCTCTTAAGCCGAGACATAAATTGAAGTAAAGGTTCTGGTGCTTCATCAAGCTGCTTTAAGCGGGGGAAGTAATTTTGAAAATGTTGTTCCCAATTTTTATCTGTATGTAATTGAAAACTATGTCGAATAGTAAGGCTGCAGGGAAGTTGGCTAAGTAGGTTCGGGCTGGCAATTGTAAAGGCCAATTGTCTTACCATTGGGTGACTGAACTGTAACCATGGCTCAAAATAGGATGTTTTAATTGAGGCAATATTCATACGTTGAGTACTCGAAATAATTCATCCAAATTTCATGGTCAATCAACAAAACAATACCAGAAAAACACTTTATACTACGAGTAACAATAGCTTAAGGTTTATATATGCGAACATTGTTTTGGCGAACTCTGGTCGTGATTTTTATCACGCTTGGTATTATTGGAGCAATTTTACCAGGCATGCCGACAACAGTGTTTCTTATTCTGGCTGCTTGGGCGGCCTCAAAGGGATGGCCTCAGATGGATGCGTGGTTGTTAAACCACCCCAAGTATGGACCAACCCTGCGGGACTGGCGAGCAAATGGGACAGTACCGCGTAAGGCAAAGTGGATTGCAACCATTATGATGACCGCAAGTGGTATTCTGATGCTGTTTACTTCGGCGCCGTTTTGGGTCAAGGTTTTTACCGATACTACCATGCTTGTTGTTGCAATTTGGTTATGGCTACGTCCTGAGCCAAAATTAAAAGATTGATAATCTTTTAATTTTGGCACAAGACAAGCAGTGAAACTGCGCGTAGAGTAAAGAAGATTGATAATCTTTTAACTTTGGCGCAAGACAAGCTTTCCCATAATTTTTCATTAAAGCTCAAAATAGTTGAGTTGATATAAGAGAAGAAATTCGATGTCCCAATTTAAACTTGAAGATGCAGATATTCTTATCGATTTAGCAAATCAAACTTTAAGCTTACCTAAACATAATAAGTTTTACGTGGTCTCTACTGGCAAAAATGGAATTGGGGAACAAGAAAATACGGGTAAAACCCCACGTGGATGGCATCGGGTTGCTAAGAAATTTGGTATGCAATCTCCCAAAAATGCAGTTTTTATTGCACGGCAGCCCACAGGTGAAGTCTATAGCAGTGAATTAGCCGCACAATTTCCTGAGCGAGATTGGATATTGTCACGCATTCTTTGGTTAGATGGCTTAGAAGAGGGCTTTAACAAAGGTGAAGGCCATGACACGATGCAACGTTATATCTATATTCATGGTACGCCTGATAAAGAACCGATGGGGGTTCCAATGTCACATGGGTGTATTCGAATGCGTAATGAAGAAATCATTGAATTGTTTGATTTAGTCTCTGAAGACGCATTAGTTTATTTGTCTGAACAATCTTTAACCTAAAATAGGATTTTAAAGATTATTGTTTAATTGGGCGAATGATCAAAATATTAAAATAAGTGCTTAAATAAAATACAAAAAATTGTTTTTTACTTAATAATGACTTATTTTTAATCATTCATTCGCATTTTTTTGAAAAGTTGTCGAAAAGCGTTTGACACCTGTTAAAGATTCTCTATAATGCACCTCACAAACGATGAAGACGTTAAGGGCGCTTAGCTCAGTTGGTAGAGCGTCTGCCTTACAAGCAGAATGTCGGCGGTTCGATCCCGTCAGCGCCCACCATAATTTTTTCAAATTTAAAAAATTAAACACGCTAATTTATTTAGTGTTTTTTGCGTTTCTGCTCTTCCTGTTTTTTATCTATCTATTTTATCTCTTTTTAGTTAACCCTCTCTTTTCCATACTTAATTTTTGAGTTCAAATTATTATTACTATCGAGTTTAACTAAAGCTGCCATGCTATAAAGCGATAGCAGCTTTCTGAACCAAGATTAATACTCGTTTAGAAGCCAGCCACTAGCGTACGCAAAATATTCACGTAGCCAAGCGTTGTAGCGAGTAATTAAAGGTGTTTCTGCAGCGACCATATAAACCTGTGTATAGCCTTGTTTCTTTGCAATAGCTGCAGCTCGTGGTGTATGGAAGTCACTTGTAACAATTGCAATGGGTTGATTAGCATTAATATGAACTTGTTCAAGTAAAGGTTTACTATTTTTAAGATTAAGTTCTGTACTTGTGCTTCTGTCTTCAAGGATCATTCGATCTTTTGCTATATGAAAATGTTGTTCCAAGTAGCGTGACATGACTAATGCTTCAGGTTCTTTTTCGGAAAAGTCTAAACCGCCTGTTAAAATAACCTTTGCTTGCGGTTGTGAAAGAGCAACTGGCGCTGCTGTGTCAAGACGCTTTGCAAGAATAGCTGAAGGCTGTCCATTTTCGACACCACTTCCTAAAACAATAATTGCTTTAACTGCGGGGAGATTTTGACTTGCGTCTTTATTTTCTTTAATAAAATTAAAAAAATAGCCTAAGCCAATTAACCAAATCCAGAAACACAACCACCCAAAACGCCAGAGAGTATGAAGCCGATAGTGATAGAAGAAAAACCGTTCTAAATGATAATAAAATAATGCATAAAGACAGAAGAATGCTCCTAAAACTAAAGGAACAAGTGTGCCTACATGAATTTTATTTAGAAAAGCTAGAAATAAGCCGTCCAAAAATAAAATTGAACCAATGACTGCTAAGAAAATCCGAATCCACTTACTGACTTGCATTGTGTTTAAAGCTGCAATTTAAATTGCAGACAGTGTATGCAAAATCATTCCAAATTCAATGCTGATTGTAATAAAAAGCCGAGTAAAGCATTTTGGCTATTACTCGGCTTTGTTATTTATTGATATTTAATAAACATCACGGCGATAACGGCCTTGTTGTCTTAACTCATCGACTTGTTCTTCGCCTAAAATATGAATAAGTGCTTGATCTACTCCGCTAGCCATTCCTTCAATACTTCCACAAACATAAAGAACTGCACCACGTTCAATCCAGTTGACTAACTCTGCTGCATTTTGTCGGATGATATCTTGAACATAAACACGTTGTTTTTGATCACGTGAGAACGCAAGATCAAGTCGTTTTAACATTCCCATCGTTTGCCAAGCTTCAATGGTTGATGCATAGAAGAAATCATGAGCACGTTGGCGTTCACCGAAAATTAGCCAGTTTTCAGTATAGTTATGGCGAGTTCGTGTATGAAGTAAACTCATTAAACCCGCGATTCCCGTTCCATTACCAATACAAATAATCGGACGATTATCATCAATCAAATGAAAAGACTCATTGGTACGGATACGCAGTGCAACATTTTGATTAATTTCTGTATGTTGAGTCAGCCAACCTGATCCTAAACCTAAATCACCAGACTCATCATGTTGTTGACGAACAACTAGACGTAATACTTGCTGAGAAGGGATGCTAGCAATGGAATATTCTCGCGTTGGTAGGGTAGGAAGTTGTTCTAGTAAATGGTCCAGATTAGCAAACGGCTCAATTTCACCAGTTAAATCTTTATTCCAAAGTGCTTTTTCAATAGAAACCTGTAGCGAGTCTACCACTGCATTTTTAAGAATGTGATGATGCTGTAAAAACTTATTAATACGTTCAGGGCTGTTACCTGGTTGTATTTCAGCAATGTCTCCAGCTTGCCATATAGCTTCATGATTGGCAGTAAGTTCAATATTGTAGGCAGGCTGACCTAGACTATTTGGATTGAGTAAATCACGTTGTTGTAATGTCCAATTATCAAACACTTTTTCGATATTAACAGCATGCAAATCTAGTTTAGTTGCTTTTACAAGCGCCTGATTCCAGTTTTGAATATCTGCCGGATTTGCATTATCTACTTCTATAGTATCGAAGAGGGCTTTGGCTCCATTGTTTTTAAGCCATTCATCTACTGTGTGGCCAAAACTACAATAAGTATCCGGATATTCCTTAGAGCCTAAAGCTAATACTGCATATTTGATATGTTGAAGTCTTAAATTAGTTTTTAATAACTTTTTAGCAAAATTAGAAGCTAAGTCAGGTGCTTCTCCAGTACCATAGGTACTAATCACAAATAATATTTGTTCATGTTGCTGTAAATCAGCTTCGGTTAGTTGTTGTACAGATTTAACCTGAACTGGTTGATGCGCCTCTTGTAAGCTCGTTGCAGTACTCCACGCGAGTTGTTCTGCAACTCCAGTTTGGGTGGCATAAGTGATTAACCAAGGCTTAGCATTTTGATCGATATAATGGCCTGCTAAAGACTGGCGAGCCGCTTGAGTAAGTTTTTTCTGCTTACGGCGTTTAAGGTAAAGCATCCATCCCGTAATAAAGAATAATGGCATAGCTAAAGAAGCAAGCATCGCCACAAATTGATAAACTGGTCCGAAGAAACTACCTCGGTGCACAGGTAACATACTGCTCATAATTTTTTGATTAAGCTTTTTATCTTCATAAAGCTCCATTTTTTCAATATTGGCAGTTTTATAGTTATAGACAGCTTGGTTACGTGCACGTTCGTGTTGTGGCGTTGCATCTACAAAACTTAATTCAATTTTTCCATCATCTTTTTTAGGTAAGTTAACTGTTAAAGTCGAATAATCACGTCCAATCTGATTATTAAAACCAC
>OJXO01000204.1_pt1 | contig 15192 bp, 13 predicted proteins | sample 1600721 | NCBI WGS metagenome assembly OJXO01 (sample SAMN04436634, study PRJEB24849) | human gut metagenome | biome: human gut; feature: NICU; material: stool | host: Homo sapiens | place: USA: Saint Louis, MO | collected 2010-01-30
TAAAGCCCTTACATCTCTGCCACACCAAATTTTTATAGGTTAAAATTCTATTACAAATCTGTTAAAAGACGTACACGTACCTATTCTCATACTATAATTAATACAAATTCAAAAGATACAAGGAGTAATTATATAATGACGAAAAAATTCAATTACAAATTACCGTCAATGGTTGCAGTAACTTTATTGGGAACAGCATTTACGGCTCACCATGCAGATGCAGCAGAAACAGCACAAGATCAAACAAAAAATAAAAATGTACTGGATGACCAAGCAACACTAAAACAAGCTAATAATGCCAAACAAGAAGTGAGTAATCCTACACAAAATATTTCTGTTACTCAAACTTATCAAGATCCAACTAAAGTCAAACCAGTAAAAACTACTTCTACAGAAAATAATGATGCATCAATTAATCAACAGAAGACTGAAAATGCTTCTACTAATGAAAATACAAATGTAAAAGCTCAAACTACAGATGCGTCAAATCAAAATAATAATCAAATCGATGAAAATTCAACTAGTGCAGAAACTCAGAAACAAGAAGAGTCAAATAAAGACCTCGAAAACAATGAAAATCAATCTTTACAACAAGATTCAACTAAAGAGAATAATCAAGAGGTTGCTCAGCAAAATGCTAGACAAAACGCTTCAACTACACAAGAAAAAGCGACTGAGACTACAACTCAAAATCAATCTCAAGAACAAGCTCAAACAACTAGTCAAAGTGCTAAACAAGCCGTTAAAGATAATGGTGGTTACAGTTTAGATGATGATGAAGATGATGTAGACGATGAATCTAATTCAGTTGGCGCTTCACAAAAGACACAAGCAATTCAACAATCTAAAGAAAATGTTGCTACAAGTACTGATACTAAAACGCAGTCAGCAACACCTAAAGCTAATGAGTTAAAGGCAAATAACGTGTCTAATGAATCTGCTAAGGTATCATCTACTCAGTCTAATGACAATGCTACTAAAGAAAATGCTAAACAAGTCACTACATTCAATTCAGTAGCTAAACCAAGAATGATGTATGCAACTGCTAATAGAGCAACTTCATCATTACCAAAGTATCAACCACAAGTGAAATCTTCAATAAATGATTATATTCGTAAAAAGAACTTTAAAGCACCACAAATCGAAGAAGATTATTCATCATACTTCCCTAAATATGGCTATAGAAATGGTGTAGGCCGTCCAGAAGGTATTGTGGTACATGATACAGCAAATGAAAATTCTACTATTACTGGCGAAATCAACTACATGAAAAATAATTACAACTCAGCTTTCGTACATGCATTTGTAGATGGTAACCGTATTATTGAAACTGCACCTACTGATTATTTATCATGGGGTGCTGGTCCAAATGCGAATGACCGTTTTATCAACGTTGAAATCGTCCATACACATGATTATGATTCATTTGCGCGTTCTATGAACAACTATGCTGATTATGCAGCAACACAATTACAATACTATGGTTTAAAACCGAATAGCGCTGAAAATGACGGAAGTGGTACAGTATGGACTCACGCAGCTATTAGTAGATGGTTAGGTGGAACAGACCATGCTGATCCACACGGATACTTACAACAACATAATTATAGTTACAACGAATTATATGATTTAATTAATGAAAAATATCAAATCAAGATGGGACAAGTAGCACCTTGGGGGACAACAACTACTACAAAACCATCTACAGGTGGTTCAACAACAAAACCATCAACAAATGATAAATTAACAGTTGCCGCTAATAGCGGTATGGCTCAAATTAAACCAACTAATAATGGTTTATATACAACTGTTTATGATAAAAAAGGCCACTCTACTAACCAAGTTCAAAAAGCATTGTCTGTAACCAAAACAGCTACTCTAGGTAGTAATAAATTCTACCTTGTACAAGATTATAATACTGGTGAAAAATTTGGTTGGGTTAAACAAGGTGATGTTGTTTATAACACTGCTAAATCACCTGTTAAAGTAAATCAATCTTACAATGTTAAACCTGGTACTAAAGCTTATACAGTTCCTTGGGGCACAGATAAACAAGTTGCAGGTACTGTATCTGGTAAAGGTAACCAAACTTTTAAAGCTACAAAACAACAACAAATTGATAAAGCTATTTACTTATATGGTTCTGTTAATGGTGTAAATGGATGGATTAGTAAAAGTTTCTTAACAACACCATCAACATCTAATACAACTAAACCTACTACGCCTTCTAAACCAGCAACTAACAATCAATTAACTGTCGCTGCTAATAACGGTGTAGCTCAAATCAAGACATCAAACAGTGGTGTTTATACAACAGTTTACGATAAAACAGGTAAATCAACTGTCCAAGTTCAAAAAACATTAGCAGTTTCAAAAACAGCTACTTTAGGTAATGATAAATTCTACCTTGTACAAGATTATAATACAGGTAAAAAATACGGATGGGTTAAACAAAGTGATGTTACTTACAACACAGCTAAAGCCCCTATTTTTATAAATCAATCTTATAATGTTAAACCTGGTACAAAAGCTTATACAGTACCTTGGGGTACGTTTAAACAAGAAGCTGGTACAGTTTCAGGTAAAGGCAATCAAACTTTTAAAGCTACTAAGCAACAACAAATTGACAAAGCTACTTACTTATATGGCACTGTCAATGGTATCTCTGGCTGGATTAGCAAATATTATTTAACTGAGCCTACTGCTACAAGAGCTGCATTTGCACAACCTAAAATGGCTACTAAATCTAATGTTGCAACTAATAATGAAGCAGCTAAAGCTCAATCACCAACTAATGTGAATACAACACAAGCCACAAAACAAATTGGTCAAGTGAAAGCTAATAATGCTGGTATCCGTAGTTCTGTATACGATAAAACTGCTAAGAGTGGTACTAAATATGCTGACCGTACCTTCACTATTTCTAAACAAAGAACCGAAGGCGATCAAACATACGTATTATTGCAAAATACAGCTTCAAATACACCTTTAGGCTGGGTTAATATCAATGACGTCGACGTTCAGAACTTAGGTAATGAAGCCAAATTATCAGGTCAATATAAAGTTAATAACAATAACAATGGCCTTTATTCAATAGCTTGGGGTACTAAAAATCAACAATTATTACCTGCTAGTCAATTAGCAAATCAAACATTTAATGCTTCAAAAGCGGTATATGTTGGTAAAGAAAAATATTTATATGGTACTGTAAATAATCGTACTGGCTGGATTGCTGCTAAAGATTTAGAACAAGCAAACTCAAATAATCCAGCAACACCTTATAACTACACTTTCGTTATCAAAAATAACCATGGCTATTATTACGACGAACCAAGTGCTAAAAATGGCTATTCTTTAAAAACATATTTTGAGAAACCATTTGTAGTTATTAAACAAAAACAACAAAATGGTGTGACTTGGTATTATGGTAAACTTACTAATGGTAAATACGTATGGATTAAAGAAAGTGATTTAACAAAAGAATTAGTTAAATATTCAAATACAGGTCGTACATTAAATCAAATGGCATCAATCCAAAATAACTTAAGTTTTGGTCCACAAGTTCAAAGAACTCCTGGTGTATGGTCAAACGCGACATTTGGCGAGACTAAAAATGCAATGGATTCAAATAAACTTGCTAAAGATCCAGTTTCTAAATATCAATTTTTACGTTTAGATCAACCACAATATTTATCTGAAGCTACACTAAATAAATTATTAAAAGGTAAAGGTGTTCTTGAAAATCAAGGTGCTGCATTTAGTCAAGCTGCTAAGCAATATGGACTAAATGAAATTTATTTAATTTCACATGCCTTATTAGAAACAGGTAATGGTCAATCTCAATTAGCTAAAGGTGCTAATATAACAAACGGTGTGGTTAATACACGTTCTACAACTAAATATCATAATGTATTCGGTATTGCTGCATTTGACTACAATGCTTTAGGTGAAGGTGTAAAATTTGCTAAAGCATCTGGATGGAATTCTGTTTCAAAAGCAATTATTGGTGGCGCTAAATTCATCGGTAATTCTTATGTGAAAGCTGGTCAAAATACTTTATATAAAATGCGTTGGAATCCAGAAAATCCAGGTACACACCAATATGCAACAGATATTAATTGGGCTGAGTCAAATGCACAAGTATTAAAAGGTTTATATGATCAAATTGGTGAAGTTGGTAAATTCTTCGATATTCCAAAATTCAAAGCCTAATTTAATACAACATTACGAGGTAAATCCTTGATAAAAAGCCAGTAGATGAATTCATCTACTGGCTTTTATTTACATATTAAAAGAGATCACCCTAGCCTATGTAGGATGATCTTCATTACAACAACATTGATACACAGTTATGATTAAATATAACTATGACGACTATTCAACTTATTTAATAGTTGGTTTAAATTCTCAATTTCACTTTCTGATAAACATTGGCATCGGGCTTCTATTAACTCACAACGTGCTGTATTAATCTGTTTAATAAGTGCGCGTGCTTCATCAGTAAGTACAAGTTCCTTACATCTTAAATCTTCATGTGATTGGTGACTTGTAATATAGCCTTTCAATACAAGTTTCTTAATCCATCTTGAGACAATGGATTGTTCTCTACTCACTTTCATTGTTAAGTCATATTGAGATAAACGGTCATAATTGTACAATATACGTAGTAATTCTAATTGTTCTGATGTAATGTCTGTTCTTTGTCCAAAGCGTCGGTTAACTATATTTAAATCATTGTTAGTAAGTGTGATAAGTTTTTCAAGTTGTTTATACATGCTGTTCTACTCCACTTTATTTAGTTGATAATATTATATGCTTTTTTTATAAGATATACAATAGGATTTTATGCTAAGGTCAAAATCGTTGCATAATTGCCATAAAATATAATAAATTAAGTACAGTCAAACATGAAAAAGGAGACATTTATATGCCTTCCATCAAGGAAAGGGATTATTTCTTTGATAATGCCCGAGCTATACTAATATTTTTAGTGGTGCTAGGACACCTATTACAGCCTTATACATCAGAAGATAAATACTTATCTGCATTATATCTTGTTATTTATAGTTTCCATATGCCAACATTCTTATTTATTTCAGGATATTTTGCGAAAAATTTGGATAAACCCTATTATCTAGAACATATTGCTAAAAAATTATTATTACCTTACTTTATATTTTTCGCATTTTACTCAGTTTATTATTTCTTAACTGGTAAAAGCGATAGCTTACAATTGGATCCATTCAATCCAGTCTTTGCATTGTGGTTCTTACTAACATTATTCTTCTTCCACGTTGTACTTGTTATTGTAAGAAGATATAATCCAATGATTGTGTTAGGAACCTCTTTACTTGTTTCAATTTTTGCTGGATTCTCAGCTAATATTGATGAATATATGAGCATTTCTCGTACTATTGTATTTTTCCCAATTTTTTATTTAGGACATTTATTTACTCAACAACAAAGTATGGTAATTAGAAGTAAAAAATGGGTGCCTATTTCTATAGTTGTATTTGTCCTTTATTTTATTGGGTATCTTATACATCCAATAAATGCAGATTGGTTGCTAGGAAGTTCACCTTATACGTCACTTGAACAAAATGCCGAAGATGTATATAGTCCACTCAAACGTTTATTACTTTATGCTGTAATACTAACTTCGATGTTTGCTTTTTTAAATTTAACATCTCAAAAATTACGCTTTTACACTTATATAGGTAGTCGAACGATGTATGTGTATTTATTACATGGTTTAATTATTGGTATTATCCGTGGATTCGGACTTTATCCATTCAAGTCACACGTTTCTATAATGACGTATTTATTTTTAATTTTATCTTCAGGAATAATTGTTTATCTTTTATCCAACCGATTTATATGTAAATGGACAAATCCAATTATTAACTTGAAATCCCCTTCTAAATTTTAAGGGTAAAAATCACTATAAAATTTTTGTTTTTATACCAAAATGTAGTACTAAAAAATATGTTATGATAGTAATAATTTGAAAGAATTATACGACTATTCAAACAATTCGTAGTACTATATTTTGGTATTTTTTAGAGGAGTTAAGATATATGAAATTACAATTGAACGAGCAATCTAAATTTTTAAGAGCACCTAGTATTCGTCAATTTTCTAATCGTATGCAGCATATTGAAGACTGTATTAATCTAACAATTGGACAACCTGATTTTTCTATGCCAGAGGTTGTTAAAAAAGCTTATATCAAAGCTATTGAAGACAATAAAACAACATATTCTCATAATAAAGGTTTACCTGAAACAAGACAGGCAATCAGTCAGTACTTTAACAATAAATATGGGTTCAACTATAATGTAGATGAAATTATCGTAACTAATGGGGCTAGTGAAGCATTAGATACTGCTTTAAGAAGCATCATTAATCCAGGGGACGAAATTTTAATTCCTGGACCTACTTATGCTGGTTACATTCCTTTAATCCAAACTTTAGGAGGGAAACCTGTATTTATTGATACATCGACCTCTGCTTTTAAAATCACACCTGAATTAATCGAACAATATATCTCAAGTCAAACTAAGGCAATTTTGCTTAATTATCCAACTAATCCTACAGGCGTGACCCTATCCAAATCAGAAGTTAAAGCGATTGCGGAAACATTATCTAATCATGAGATATTTATTATTAGTGATGAAATATATGCTGAAAATACCTTTAATGGCCAACATACTTCATTTGCTGAATTTGATATCATTAGAGATCAACTACTACTTATAGGTGGTTTAAGTAAATCACATTCTGCTACGGGCATTCGTATCGGTTTCTTAATGGGACCAGAGTATTTAATTGAAAAATTAACATTCATGCATGCTTATAATTGCATTTGTGCTAATGTCCCTGCACAACATGCGTGTATCGCTGCATTAACTGAAGGTTTAGAAGCACCTCAATATATGAACCAAGCATATATTGAACGTCGAGATTATTTGATCAATGCATTAACATCATTAGGGTTTGAATTGAATGCTAAACCTGAAGGTGCCTTTTACATTTTTCCGAGTATTAAAAAATACACAGAAGATGATTTTAACTTCTGTGTCGATGTTTTAGAAAAAGCACACGTTGCTATGGTACCTGGTTCATCCTTCACAGATATTGGTAAAGGACATGTTCGTATTTCTTACGCTTACGATATGGCCTTACTTAAGGAAGGTATGAAGCGTTTAGAAACATATTTAAAAACGTACTATCCAACTCAATTGACTAAATAAATAAAAACCACTTGTTGTTATTAAGAGATGCATTTATCATCGCTTATAACAATCAAGTGGTTTTCTTATGAGATCCTATGGGAATTTAGGGAATTGGTCAAAGTCTGGATCACGTTTTTCTTTAAATGCGTCACGACCTTCTTTAGCTTCATCAGTTGTATAATAAAGTAAAGTTGCATCGCCTGCCATTTGTTGCAAACCAGCTAATCCGTCTGTATCTGCATTCATTGCAGCTTTTAAGAAACGTAAAGCAGTTGGTGAATGTTTCATGATATCTTGACACCATGCAACTGTTTCATCTTCTACTTTATCTAATGGGACTACTGTGTTAACTAAGCCCATATCTAATGCTTCTTGTGCATTATATTGACGGCATAAGTACCATATTTCTCTTGCTTTTTTGTGACCAACGATTCTAGCTAAATAGCCTGAACCATAACCAGCATCAAATGAACCTACTTTTGGACCTGTTTGACCAAAAATCGCATTATCTGCTGCAATAGTTAAATCACATACAACATTTAATACGTTACCGCCACCGATAGCATAACCACGTACCATTGCTATAACTGGTTTAGGAATAACGCGGATTAAACGTTGTAAATCTAAAACATTTAAACGAGGGATTTCGTCTTCGCCAACGTAACCACCATGTCCACGTTTCTTTTGATCTCCACCTGAACAGAATGCTTTATCTCCTTCTCCTGTTAAGATAATCACTGAAACATTCTGATCATCACGTGCACGTGAAAATGCATCAATCATTTCAGCTACTGTCTTAGGAGTGAATGCATTACGTACTTCTGGACGATTGATAGTTACCTTTGCAATACCTTCGAAAAATTCATATTTAATTTCATCATATTCTCTAAGTGTTTCCCACTGTCTAGTCATTTTGCTCCTCCTTTAAAAAACCTAATATTATTGTATCAAATTCCGTGCTATCTTCCACATGAATTGTATGTCCTACATCAGAAACTATTGTTTTTCTGCTATTAACAATTGAATCTTTCAATTTTTGTGCAATTTTTACAAACTTCTCATCTAGCTCGCCTGCCATAATATAAGTTGGTATATCGACTTGTGATAGTAATGGCCATAAATTAGGCATATGTCCTGTACCATAATCTCGTAAAGCTTTTGCTAATCGGTGAGGATTCTGACTCATTCTATTATCACGAATTTGCTTTTTAACTGATTTATCTAAGTCATACTGTGATTGGAACAGTGGTAATCGTTCCCAATCATTGACAAATATTTCTAACCCAGCTATTTCTAGCACTTTCGCTCTTGCAGCATCTACTTGTTGTCTCTCAATTCGATCTTCTTCACTTTGAATACCTGGTGATGTGCTTTCTAATATTAAACCTGCAAGTTCTATCGAACCATGCAACGCATAATATAAAGCTACCCTACCTCCCATTGAATAACCAAATAAATACAACTGGTATTGTTGATATTCGGATAAAACTTGATTCAATGCTTGATTAATAAAATCAAAGCTCCATTCTATATCCATTGAAGTTCCATCTTCTCCATGACCAGGTAAATCAACTACCAATACGTTAGTTTGTTCGGTTAACTTATCAATATGATTATCGAAAGTTGTGCCATCGCTAATAAATCCGTGTAACAAAACTATCAATTGCTTCGATGATGACTTTGATTGATAAAAATTATGATATAACATTAATCATTTCACTCAATTTCTTATATAAAATTTGATGTTGTTGTAAATTATCTTCTCTATCTGTGATTATTTCATAAACATTCGAACCTAATTCAGATAACGATTCATATTTAAAATCATTTAAATGCTCAAAACGCTTAAAATTAAAGTCATACAACAATGCCGCATGTTCAAAATCTAAACCAGTTGGCGTTCCGAATAATCTCTCGAAATATGCTTCTGCTGATGCTTTTTGAGGTAAATAAGAAAAAATACCCCCACCATCATTATTTAATAACACTATATTTAAATGTATGTCATTAATTTTAGACATGAGCAAGCCGTTCATATCATGATAAAAAGCTAAATCACCGATGAGTAACGTCACTTTTTTATGTACTGCCATACCTAATGCAGTAGAAACAACACCATCAATGCCATTCGCACCACGATTAGCATAAATTTCAGCTTCATTATCAAATAGTAAATTATCAATATCTCTAATTGGCATACTATTACTTACAAATAAAGCATCTTCGTTAGTTAATTTAGAAATCAATGTGCCAACATATGCCGCTTCATCAGTAGCATGTTGTAAATAATCATTGATTTCAATGCGAGCTTGCTTTTCTAATGATTGCCATTGTTGTAACCATGCTTTTCTGTCTACTGTTCTTTCTTCCATTAGCGATCTGAAAAAGTCATTAGCCGATATTTCATATGATACATCTGGCGGTACAGGAAAAACATCTATTTTATCGTTATTTTGAACTAATATTTGAAATGCTGAAGTCGATTTTAACCATTGATTTAACTTTTTAGAAATAACTGGTTTACCTACTCTAATTACGAAATCAACATCCCAATCCATACCTGCTCTATATAATAAATCATATGTTGTTATGACATTAGGATGATTATGTCGTCTTAACTGACTTAGTGGATCTGCCAACACTGGTATATCGAAAATCGTTGAATAAGTTAAAATTTGGTCTACCTCTTGATGTTGCATATCTCCAACAATAATTAAACCTTTAGACTTTTCAATTTTATCCTTAATTGGATCAACATGTATCATTTTTTGATAATGAGGTAATGTTTTTGTTTCTGATTTCAATAATTCTGTTCTATCTAAATCAGGTGTTAATGGCTCTCTAAATGGCATATTAAAATGAATCGGTCCTTTATGTGGACCATAAAGGTACTGACTAGCAATTTGCATTTGGTAATGTATCGTATCTAGCATATTTGTAGTACCGTCAGCAATTGGCATATCAAATTGGAAATTAACATAATTACTGAACATATTGACTTGATTGATAGCTTGTGGTGCACCTACACTTCTTAATTCATGTGGTCGATCACTCGTTAATACAATCAGAGGTATACGACTAATTTGACTTTCTGCAATTGCCGGTGTGTAGTTAGCCGCCGCTGTACCAGACGTACATAAAATAGCAACAGGTCTTTGACTACCCTTGATTAAACCTAATGCAAAAAATGCCGCACTACGTTCATCAGGATGAATCCAAGTTTTGATGTTAGGATGTGCTTCTAATGCAATAGCTAACGGAGTCGAACGCGACCCCGGGCTAATCACAACTTCTTTCACACCATATGCAAATAGTCCTGATGCAAATGTAAAGACCTGTGTCGTCAAAGCTTCATTTTTATTACTCATGTTTATCTACTCCTAAAGCATTCATCATTGGTGAAAATTTTACAGCTGTTTCAGCAATCTCGCTATCTGGATCAGAATCTTTAACTATGCCACATCCAGCAAATAATGTTGCTTGATCGCCTTTTATCAACATAGATCGAATGGCTACTATAAATTCACAATCATCATAGACATCTATATATCCTACAGGTGAACCATATAAGCCACGCGTGCCAAATTCTTTTTGTTCTATAAATTCTAGTGCTTCATCTTTAGGATAGCCGCCTAATGCTGGTGTTGGATGCATTCGATCAATTAACCCAATATATGATTGTTCTTTTAAATTACCTTGTATTTTTGTGAATAGATGATACAAATGGTCATTTTTTAAAATGTTTGGTGTTTCATTGTAGTATACATCTTCAACATATGGTTGAATATCATTCAATATACTTTCCACTACAATTTGATGTTCATTTAAATTCTTTTTATCATTTAGAAAAGCTTGTAAGTTTTCTTCATCTTCCTGTTCATTTTGAGAACGTTTAATTGTACCTGCTACTGCTTTAGTTGAAAGCACTTGATTTTCAACTTTTAATAATTGTTCAGGCGTTTGTGAAAAGAACACAGATTCATTAGATTCAAGTAAGAAGATATAACTGTTTTTTTCATTCTTTAATGCTCTAGTCAAAATATATGGAATACTTATCTCTTTATCAAATTTAATTAATCTTCTACGTGCAAGTACAATTTTCTTAGAATAGTCAATACTATTAATCGCTTCTTGTACTAAATCTCGCCATTCATCTAAATAGATATCCTCCATACGAGTAACATTCCCCAGGTGATCATCTTCCATATCGACATTGGCTTGTTCCAAATCATTGACTAATGACTTGAAAGTATCCATTTCAAATGTCTTTTTTTCAGTTGTATAAGTTATAAATGTTCGATTATTTTCAGTAGAAATCAACACCTCAGGTAGCACAAAATGATTTAATCCATATGCTCGCCATTCATCATCAGATTTATGTTTTGAAAATTGGAATCCACCACATAAACGTAAATGATGTTTCTCACTATCTGGATGAATTAACTCTATATCTTTTTTTAACGTTTCCCATTCTTTAAAGATAGACTGTTTATTTTCGAAATCATTTTCAAATTTTCGAATCGCATGATAACCGAAATATGAAGATTGATTGTCATTTAATCGCAAATAAAAACGATCGCCTGCTTGCGATTCAGTTATATGAAATAGAGTACTTGGATCTAATTGCTTGTCTAACTCTACTTCAACAGAGACCCAATCCTTAGAACTTCCATATAGCTTGTCGACAATCTCATCTTCTCTTACGTTAACAGTCATTCATCTCACTTCTTTCTTCTATATTTACTCATTAGTATATTGTATCATTTTTCAATGCTAATTTTGGTGCGAATTGCTTAATAAACACATGCAATTTTTCACGTGAATTGACCTTTATTCATAATTACTTTAAAATATGAATGTTAAAACTAAAAATTAAGAGGTTATAAAAATGTCAGATCAATATCAACAATATTCAACGGTTAAAAAGTATTGGCAATTGATGAGACCTCATACCTTAACTGCCGCAGTTGTACCAGTTCTAGTTGGGACAGCTTCAGCTAAATTATTCCTACTTGGTAGTGAAGATCATCTTAAATTCAGTCTATTCTTAGCCATGTTAATTGCTTGCTTATTAATCCAAGCGGCTACAAACATGTTTAATGAATATTATGATTTTAAAAAAGGCTTAGATGATCATACTTCTGTAGGTATCGGTGGTGCTATTGTAAGAAATGGTATGAGTCCTAAACTTGTGATGAATATCGCGATTGCTTTTTATATTATTGCCGCCTTACTAGGTATATTCTTAGCTTTCCATAGTTCATTTTGGATTATTCCAATAGGCGTTGTTTGTATGGCAATTGGTTATTTATATACAGGTGGACCAATGCCGATTTCATGGACGCCATTTGGCGAATTATTCTCAGGCGTATTTATGGGTATGATTATCATCTTATTAGCCTTTTTCATTCAAACAGGTAATGTTCAAGGACTAATCATTTGGTTAAGTATCCCTATCGTCATAACAATTGGACTTATAAACATGGCTAACAACATAAGAGATCGTGTCAAAGATAAAGCTAGTGGACGTAAAACACTACCTATTTTACTTGGTAAACGCGCCTCAGTTATCTTTATGGCCACAATGTATGTTGTCGCATATGCACTTGTAGTATTTACTGCCTTATTTAAATCTGGTGGGTCATTATTCTATTTATTAGTTTTATTGTCATTCCCAATGCCAATTAAAGCCGTAAGAAGATTTAACAAAAATGATACACCTGAGACAATGATGCCTGCCATGGCTGCTACTGGTAAAACAAATACTATTTTCGGTTTATTATATGCATTAGGCATTTATATTAGTGCATTGTTAGGTGCAATTTAATACCATTTAATTACTCGGCAATGATTACCATTCATTGTCGAGTTTTCTTTCTAATTATTTATATTTAATCATATGTCTATAAAGATGACCGTAAAGATCGATATCATTCACTGTCTTAAATCCTAATTTTTTATATAGATTTAGCGCTTTTTCATTATCATAATCACAATTTAGACTCCATTTTTTCTCAGGGTACTTCTCCAAAAGATAAGTCATCAGTTGTGTAGCTATACCTTGACCTCTATATTCAGGAAACGTAGCTACGGTTTCAATATACATCTCATCGTCCTCTGCTTATTTCACTGGTAAAGGTGTACCATATTTACGAATATCTTCATCAAGCGGTAACTTTAACCAATTTTTCTCATAATCAAGTTCGTGTTTACCATCATATGCAATAACACAACCTGCAACTTTGCCATTGACTTCATAAACCCAAACATTTTTATAATAACTTCGATATTCTACATTAACAATACTCAACTCTAGTATGTTCATAATTCTTTCTTGGCTAATTTCATTAACTATATCTAATTCCATATCTTCCCAAATCATAAAACATAATTCAGCGATACGCTTATTATCACTAGGATGTGCTTGTCTAATCATCATATATCCTTCCTCAAAATTTGTCTTAATTTCATTATATAGAAACTACGATATAATATAAATCAAAGGACCTATTTCATATTGAATTTAGAGATTTTGATGAGAGAATTGAACTTTAAGAAGTATTTCTAAAATACATTTTTATGTTTGTTACGTGATTAATTCTTTAATCGATGAATCTTATTTTTAGGAGGTAGCAAAAAATGAGAGTTAATAAAGTCATTTATATATTAGTAGCTATTTTTTTAGGAGGTATTGGTGTTCATAAATTTTATGCTGACAAAGTCGGACAAGGTCTTTTACATCTTGCCTTCTTTTGGACAGGTATTCCAAGTATTGTAGCTATTGTTCATGCTATTATCGTCGCTTTTACTAAAAAAGCTGACAATGACGGTTACATTGTTTTTGAAAAATAATATTTACCCTATTCTAGCGATTTATTTTCCATTCACTTTTAAAACATTAAAAACGGGGTATATATTATTTATCAAGTAAAAGCAAAAGGGAGACATAATTATGATGAACATTATTAAACGTGTAGTAAGAACAATCATAACAGGTTACATTGTTAAAATTATCCGTGATTTGATTTCAGGTAAATCAAACGGAAAAAAATAAAGAATAATATATCGAGAATTACTGCCCATCAATGTATTCATTACAATTGATGGGCTTTTTTATATAAATGGTCATTTAATAAAGACAAAATCTTCCATTCGTTATATAATAAGATAAATTTTATAAGTATTATAATTTTTATTAGATTTACTTTTTTATTTTATAACAATCTGGAGGTCAGTCTATCAATGAGATTTGGAATTTTATTAATTAGATGGATGTTAGCGACATCTTTTTTAGTACATGGCACGTTAAAATTTGTAGACCTAGAAGGTACGATACATTTTCTAGGTTCATTAGGTTTACCCCCACTACTTGCAATTTTAATGTCAATTGGTGAAGTTGTTGGAGGTATCTTCTTGATATTTGGGATTTTAACACCGTATGTTAATGTTTTCTATATTTGTGTGATGTTAGGTTCCATATTCACCTTAAAATTAACTCGAGGATACGTTAGTGGTTATGAGTTCGAAATAATTCATATCGTAATGAATGTAGCAGTGATGAGCAGTTATAGTTGGAAAAAATGGATACAATTTTACTGATCATTTTATTTAATATTAACAGACTTTTGTAAGTATCTTATCACTTTAGGAATACAGCTTGAGTATTGCATTGATATTATAATAAAAAACACCATGATTTTAGATCAGCCCTATGGTTAGATTCTAATTTCATGGTGTTTTTATACTATGATATTCAATTATCGCCTAGCCTCATAGTTGGCTAGCTACTGTGTTCAATGTATTTCATTTTAAAGTCCACGCACTAAAGAATCTTAATTCTTCGAAGTAAATATTATAAGAAGGAAATCAACTCTTGATAAGTCAAAAATCAGTAGAAAAAATAACAGGCTGGGACATAAATATATATTTCAAGTTACATTCATATTTAGGCAGTAGT
>OJXO01000209.1_pt1 | contig 15062 bp, 16 predicted proteins | sample 1600721 | NCBI WGS metagenome assembly OJXO01 (sample SAMN04436634, study PRJEB24849) | human gut metagenome | biome: human gut; feature: NICU; material: stool | host: Homo sapiens | place: USA: Saint Louis, MO | collected 2010-01-30
GAACGGAAATAAACATAACCCGCCCAATCGGGTGGACAGACCATGAATCTTCGGCGCCCTGAGGTGGAACTGCTAACAACGTAATGGGCATCGCCAAGCAGGCTAGCCCTTAAATTAAAACAGCCCGGCCGCGCCCTCCGGCGGAGTAAGCCCTAGGTGTCGCCATGCTGCAGCGGTAGCTACACGGCCGCGTCCCGTGCGCGCAACCATCCCGGCACGCACCAAGTAAGGCTCACACACTTCCTCTACCGTCGAGGGCTCCTCGCCCACTGCGATGGCCAGTGTGCTCACGCCCACCGGTCCGCCGCCGTGCCCCTTAATCAGGGCATTGAGCACCGCTCGGTCGAGGCGGTCAAGTCCCATGTCATCTACGTCAAAGACTTCGAGCGCTCCCTGGGCCGCGCTGAGATCAATCAGCCCGGTGCCATTGACCTCGGCATAGTCACGAACGCGGCGCAGCAAACGGTTAGCAATACGCGGGGTTCCGCGCGACCTAGAGCCAATTTCTACCGCCGCATCGTGGTCAATTTCCACGTCCAAGATGTGGGCGGCGCGCTTGATCACCTGGGTGAGATCAGCCGTGTCGTAGTACTCCATCTGCGCGGTGAAACCGAAGCGGTCGCGCAATGGGCCCGTGAGCATGCCGGCGCGCGTAGTCGCACCGACCAAGGTAAAAGGCGGGATCTCTAGCGGAATGGAAGTAGCACCGGGCCCCTTGCCCACGATGACATCAATGCGGAAGTCCTCCATTGCCATGTACAGCATTTCTTCTGCTGGCCGGGCAATGCGGTGGATCTCATCGATGAACAGGACATCGCCTTCCATAAGGTTGGAAAGCATTGCGGCCAAATCACCGGCGCGCTCCAAAGCGGGCCCGGAAGTCATACGCAGCGAGGTGCCCAGCTCCTGGGAAATAATCATCGCCATTGTGGTCTTGCCCAAACCGGGCGGCCCCGAAAGCAAAACGTGGTCGGGCGTCACCCCACGGTTCTTTGCCCCCTTAAGCACAAGGGAAAGCTGCTCGCGTACCTTGGGTTGGCCGATAAACTCCTCGAGCGACTTTGGACGCAAGGAGCGTTCAATATCATGCTCCTCGGAGTGCGCGGTGGCATCCACATCGCTATTGCGCTGGGTGGCGTGTGCCGCGTCGACGCTCTCAGAGAGATTGAACTCGGTGCGCTCAATATCGGACATGATTGTCAGCCTTCCTGCCGGTTATTTCTTCTTGCCCAGCTGCGCCAGCGCCGCACGCAAGAGAGAGGACGTATCGGCATCGGGATTTTCCGCGTAGGCAGATTCCACCACGGGGCGCGCTGCCTTATCGCTAAACCCAAGGCCAACAAGCGCCTCAGTCACGCTTTCAACCACGGCACCACCGGCCGGCGCGATGGCGGTATCAACGGAGCCTGCGGCGGCGGGCTCGCTTGGCGCAAAGGCCGCTACCTTATCTTTCAGCTCCAGAGCCAAGCGTTGGGCCATACGCTTGCCGACGCCCGGGATAGACTGCAGGGCCTTCACATCTTCCGCGCCAATTGCGGCAGCAAGTTCCCCTGCCCCCATGACCGACAGCGCCGCCAGGGCCAGCTTAGGCCCTAGGCCAGACACGGATTGCAGCACTTGGAACATCTCGCGGTCCTCATCAGCGCTGAAGCCATAAAGAGTCAGAGAATCTTCCTTGACCACCAGGTTGGTAAGAACCGTAGCCTGTTCTCCGCGACGCAAGGTGCCCAGTGTTTTTGGGGTAGCCAGAAACTTGTACCCCACGCCTGCACAGTCGATAACCCCATGGTCGAGTCCAATATGGATTACCTCTCCACGCAGTGCAGCAATCATTGGCTTCTTATCCTTCCACTCTCAGTAAAATTCCCTAGCGCTTGTTGCCCTGGCCGCGCACGCCGCTGGTCTTAGCACCAAGCCCGAGCCCGGTATGGTCCATCCGCACAATGGCCGGGGCACGCCAGCAGTGGCACACTGCCAACGCAAGAGCGTCGGCGGCGTCGGCAGGCTTGGGCGGTTCAGTCAACCCCAGAATACGGGTAATCATGGTAGTCATCTGCTTCTTATCTGCGCGTCCGTTCCCTGAGATGGCCTTTTTCACCTCGGACGGGGTGTACATGTACACCGGAATATCGCGTTCAGCCGCAGCCAGCACCAGCACCCCTACGACGTGGGCCGTTTGCATGACTGTGGATACCTGGCCGCGTTCGAAGACGCGCTCGATCGCAACCACATCTGGCGAATAGTCATCCATCCACTCTTTCGCCGCCACCGAAAGGCGCAGGAGGCGCTCCGTCAAGTCCTTATCGCTCGGGGTGCGCACCACGCCGACAGAAACGGGAAGGATTGCTCGGCCACGACCAGCCTGAACCACCGAAAGCCCGCAGCGCGTCAAGCCTGGGTCAATTCCCATCACGCGGATTCCTTCTAGGTTCATCTCTCCCCCATTGTCATGTCGGCACCACCGTGCACTGCCTACCGCCCCATTATGGACTACACACAGGTGTTCTACAAGCGTAGCATCCAGTCAACCCATGGAAAAGCGCCGGCAACGTCTCCTGCGGGCTATCCCCACGGAGCGCTACCGGCGCTAAGATTCGTTCCTGCTAAAGAGGATTAGTCCTCGTTCAGCTCGGCTAGAACCTCATCGGAGAGATCCATATTGGTGTAGACGTTTTGCACATCGTCGGAGTCTTCCAAGGCATCAATGAGGCGGAAAATCTTCTTGGCGTCATTGGCCTCCAGCGGCACCTCGACAGACGCACGGAAGTCATTGTCGGAGTCATCGACCTCAATATCGGCGTCCTTGAGCGCGTCCTTGACTGCCTGCACATCCGTCGGCGCGCAAACGATCTCAAACTTCTCGCCCTGGTCCTTAACCTCTTCCGCGCCTGCTTCCAGCACGGCCATCAAGACGTCATCCTCCGTCAGCTCGCCTTTTTCCACCAAGACGTAGCCGGTACGGGTGAACATGTAGGCCACAGAGCCGGACTCACCCAGGTTGCCGCCGTTCTTGGACATCGCGGTACGCACGTCGGTCGCCGCACGGTTGCGGTTATCCGTCAGACACTCAATAAGCATAGCTACGCCGTTCGGGCCATAGCCTTCGTACATGATGGTTTCCCAGTCGGCGCCGCCGGCTTCTTCACCGGAACCGCGCTTGCGAGCACGCTCAATATTGTCATTGGGGACGGAGGCCTTCTTGGCCTTCTTGATCATGTCATCAAGGGTTGGGTTAGCCGCTGGGTCACCACCGCCGGTACGAGCCGCCACTTCGATGTTCTTGATCAGCTTGGCAAATTCCTTGCCACGCTTGGCATCGTTGGCAGCCTTCTTATGCTTGGTAGTTGCCCATTTCGAGTGGCCTGACATGTAGTCCCTTTCTAATCGGGTGCTGAAACTGGTGGCAATTATACGTGTGCTGCACGAACGCGTGAAAGCGACCCCCTTATAAGCGGGACATTCTTATACATTGTGCCAATTGCCATGGGCAGAGCCGCTGCCCAAATTTTCATCTAAGTAACGTGTAAGGCCCTCTTGATTTACCAACGCCACCAATTCACCCTGCTCTGTAAAAATTTTGCCACGCGCAACCGCCGTTGCGTTCGACGCCGCGGGTGATACCTGCTCATACAACAACCACTCATCCACGCGGAATGGGCGCAGGAACCATATCGCATGGTCAAGGCTGGCCAATTGCACTTTTTCTCCCTGATGCGGAATAAGGGCCGAGCGAATCAGCGTCATATCTGACATATAACTCAGCGCAGCGCAGTGAAAGGCAGAATCCGCTGGGAGATGACCTGTGTTGCGGAACCAGATATACCGATAGCCTGCACCGGTGCGCTCTGCAGCCACCGGATCGCGTCCTTCTTCTGGCACGAGGCGAATATCCCATTCCTCCCACTCTTTGAGGATAATCCGGGTGGAGTACGGGGCCCCACCGCCCATCCGAGCTGCCTCCTCGGGCCCTAGTACCTTCGGCGCGGCGTCCTGATGCTGCGGACCATAGTCACCGTCGCGGTGAAAACTAGCCATGAGAGTAAAAAGGAGCACGTCACCTTGGTAGACACGCACCTGCCGATTAGCAAAGGATCTCCCCTCCCGAATGCGTTCGACCCGGATCTCAATTGGCCGGCTCGCATCGCCAGGGCCGACAAAGTAGCCATGCAGGGAGTGGATATCTTTGCCGGACACAGTGCGCTGGGCTGCGGCCACTGCTTGAGCAGTAATCTGCCCGCCGAAGGTACGTTCAATCCGCGACTCCACAGCAGGGCCTTTAAAGACATCTGCCACTTTCGTTTCCTCGACGGCCAGAACCTCGGGAATAGATGCCATCTGCACACTCCCTATGTCCTACATCACTTTCTAGGCAATTACCGTCCACACTACTCACTGGACGAGCCGTCAGTTTGTTTTTCAATTCGTCCCCCACTTCTGGGAGCAAAAGTGGAGGAATTTTCTAGAAGAAACTATGTCCGCTACCGAAGTAGGCGCGCATTGAATAAAGTCTTTTGAGTGAAACGCATCGCTTCTGTTCCAGCAGTATGGATTGGGTGGGTCATCGCCCGCCTCGTCCTTATTTACCTACTCAAGATTAACCACAATCCCAGGGGCGATGTCGCATATTATTTTGCCGGGCTCTTTGGCGATGACCCGACAACGATGACAGAATACCCCCACTCGGGCACGTGGCCCACGGTGCTTTTGGGATGGCTCACCGGCGAGAATATCACCGCATTCTATATCGGCTTCACCATCATGACCTTGCTTGTTGACGCCGCCTTTTTAGCCCTCCTCCTGCGCCACCACCCGACTCAACCGCGCAGTTTCCAGGCCGCCTGGTTCTGGGTCCTCTTCGGCACCGCAGCTGGCCACACCTTTGTGTGGCGTCTCGATATATTCCCCGCCTTAGCCGTGGCCGGGGCAGCTGCACTTCTAGCTACCCGTCCGCTCATCGCCTCAGCGGTACTGGGATTTGCCACCACGATGAAGCTATGGCCAGGAGTCCTCGCTGCCGGCTTGGTGGGCCGCTTCAACAGCTCCGCAACCTGGCAGCGCCTACTCGCGTTTTTCTGCACCATCGTCGCGGTCTGCACCGTCACGATTACTGCCTCTGGCACCGAGCGCCTGCTTTCACCGCTGAATTATCAGGGCGTGCGCGGTCTCCAGTTGGAGTCCATCCCGGCGACGTTCCTGTTGCTGCAGGCACATCGCTCTCCGGGGCGGTGGCACCTGGGCTATGCGCCGTCCAAGAGCTTTGAAATTTCCGGGCCTGGCGTAGATACCGCAATGACGTGGAGCACTATTGCCACCATTGCCATGCTCCTCTTCGCAGTGGGCTGGGCGCTGTACCGCCTGTGCGCCGGCGGATGGACCACCCGCACGACCATGGCGTTTTTTACCGTTATGGTCCTGCTTCTTATCGCGACGAATAAGGTTTTCTCCCCGCAATACATCGTCTGGCTGGGCCCCTTGCTTGCCGTGGTGATCCGCCAGCGCCTGCCGCAAGGATTCGCCTCCCTGCGGAATTTCCAAGCCTTGTTAGCGTCCTGCACCATCATCGCCGCCGTGCTGGGCACCTTGGTCTACCCATTCAACTATGACTACATCTGGAACCACGTGGGCGAGAACATGTTCGCCGTCTACCTATTGGTGGCCCGCAATATCCTCATCGTTGTCATGGCCATCATCGGACTTGTCTGGTTTGCAGTCGAGGTGGCCCTGGCTTCGAAGGTCGAGCGGGCAGGTGTGCAGCAGCGACAGTCTCCTTCCTCCCCGGCAGATGGCGCGGCTGCTAGCACCGAGGCACAGCCGGTATTCCGTCGCCGACGCGGCCGGCACGCACTTGCCTCCTGAAACTTGAGGTAGATCTGCTGGCTACTCGGCCAGCATATAGTCAAAATATTCCGGCAGTTTTGCGGTGCCGCCCAGATGAAAGAGCCGTACCGCAGGGCGCAAGCGCAGCGCGCGAGTGTCGCTGACCGCCTCGTTGTAGAAGCGATGGGCAAGTCGGATGCGGCCCTCGGCGTCGGCAAGCGCGGCAGGGCGACGGTCCGCCGGAAACTCCCTCACTATGGCGGCAGATAGTTCCCGCTCGGCCATCGTGCGTGGTTCGAAATGACCCTGATAGAGCTCGGTAGATTCCGCTCGCTGAGCTATCGCCGCAAGCTCTGGTGCTACGGCCGCTGTCACCGCTGCCCTGCGGTCTAGAGCCGCCTGCAGCTGGGCCAGCGAGGCATCAGTGCGGATGTGCAGTGAGTTAAGCCGCTGGGCGGTAAAAAGCGCCCACAAACCGACGATGATAAGTAGGAAGAGGACTAGGGCAATTTCAATGGCCATCAACGCTTTACTCTCACCTTGGTACCGTCTTGGACAGTCTCATAGACCTGCATCACGGCCGCCGCTACATGGTCCCAGTCATAGGTGCTGGCGCGTTGGACGCCATTGCGCACCAACTGGGCCCGATACTCGGCATCATCAAGTACCTCGTTGAGGACGCGAGCCAAATCCTCGCTGTCTTCATTGCGAAAAAGTGCGCCGGCCGCCTCGTCGGAATCGGCATTGCACACCGCACGGAAGGCTTCCAGATCGGAAGCAACGACAGCTGCGCCGGCGGCCATGGCCTCTACCAGCACGATGCCGAAGCTTTCGCCACCGGTATTTGGGGCCACGTAGACATCGGCACGGCCCAGGATTTCTGCCTTTTCGGCGTCGCTGACCCGGCCTACAAAATCCACACTCTCGACCTCGCGGGCGCGGCCGCCGCCCATGATGGTCACGCGGATATCGTGGTGTACTTGGCGGAGCGCGCTCAGCAGGATATCGAGGCCCTTGCGCGGTTCATCCAAACGTCCCAAGAAGACAACTTCCAGGGGATCGCCAGAGGCTTTGGCCGGGCTGCGGCGCCGAGCCTGGGCGTAGACCGACGTATCCACGCCGTTGGGAATGAGGACCGGGTCTCCGCCCAATTGCTCCACCTGCCACCGCCGCGCCATGTCGGATACCGCGATGCCACCCCGGATCTTTTCCAAGAAGGGAACGAGGAAAGGTTTGGCCAGGGTCAGCACCAGGGAGCTAGACGCAGAAGCGTGATACGTCGCCACCAGTGGGCCTTGGGCCACAGCCAACGCGGTCATGGAAAAGCTCGGGGAGTTCGGCTCATGGATGTGCAAGACATCGAAGTCGCCCTCCTTGATGAATTGCTTTACCTTGCGTGTTACATGGGGCCCCACGGACAGGCGCGCCACCGACCCGTTGTATGCGATGGGGAAAGCCGGCCCTCCCTTGACTACGAAATCCGGCAGCTGGGTGGATTCCGCAGCGGGGCCAATGACCTGTACATGGTGCCCTTGCTCAATGAAGACAGTCGCTAGGTCAAGAATATGGGCTTGAACCCCGCCTGGTTCATCGAAAGAGTAGGGGCATACGATTCCTATGCGCACTAGCTCCCCCCTTCCCGCGATGGCCCAGTGTGGCGGGCATTGCGGGCATTTTCGGCCGCCCGCGCTTGCCTACGCCTCTCTATGTCCACATTCCACTGCGGCTGCAACATATGCCAATCCTCCGGGTGGCGGCGGATATTGGCGGCGAAGCCATCGGCCATGCGCTGCGTTGTCTCCTGCAAGTCCGTTACCTCGAGCTCAGGAGACACAGAGAGCCCCCAGCCCTCGCCTGCAAACCAGGAGTGCACCACGTGCAGGGCGGCGCCAGTCTCTAGGGCAAGCTGTGCGGGACCGGCGGCCATATTGGCCTTTTCCCCCATGAAATCCACGGTAACGCCGCTTCGGGTGAGGTCGCGCTCAGCCAGCAGGCAGACCACGCCACCGGCTTCCAGCACCTCTTTGAGGCGGGCGAAAGGCGAGGCTTCGCCGCCGGTGAGGGGGAGAACCTCAAAGCCAAGGGTTTCGCGGTAGTCCACAAAGGCGTCGAAAAGCACTGCGGGCTTAAGGCGCTCTGCAACGGTAGTGAACTGGCCATAATGACCGACGAGGAAGACGCCCGCCATATCCCAATTACCGGAATGTGGCAATGCCAAAATGGTGCCGCGGCCGGATTGAGCCGAAGCATCAAAATGCTCAAGGCCTTCCAAGCCACTGAGCAAGCGCTCATGCAGCCCGGCATCACGGTGGATAGCTGGCAGGCGGAACGCCTCCATCCAATAGCGCGTATAGGAGCGCACGGAATCCCGCACCAACGCGCGGGTAACGTTTTCCGGGCCCACCACTCGCGCTAGGTTGCGGCGCAAGTCCTCCATTCCCCGACCGTTGCCACTTGCGTAGTCCGCACCCCAGCGAAAAAGTGTGCGCGCCATGGGCTCGGGCAGACGGCGCACCACCTTCCACCCCGCGAGGTAACCCGCCGCGGAAAGGTCTTCTCTATCCCACATGGTGTCACAACCTCCTGATTTTAGGCGGTTCAGTACGAGTTACTTGTGCTCTTGGCGTGCAGCAATAACCAAACGCTGGCACACGGTGAAGACGGAGCCAACGGCCAAGATCCACAGCGCTACCTCAATGGCATGCGGTACTCCCAAGCCTTCGAGGCCGATGCCGCCCAAGCCCAAAATAAGCCGCTCGGGACGCTCGATCAGGCCGCCGACCATCTTGAATCCGGACGCTTCTCCCCTAGCCTTGATATAGGAAATGACCTGAGAACATACCAAGGTGACAAAGCACGCAATAACCGTGATGCGGGAAGAACCCGCAGAATAAATCAGCCACCATGCAATAGCACTGAACAATGCACCGTCGGTGATGCGATCACAGGACGCATCCAAGGTCGCACCAAAGGCAGTAGCCTTGCCGGTCAAGCGCGCCATGGTGCCATCGAGCATGTCGAAAGCGGCGAAGAGGCCGGACAAAACGGCAGCGGAAAAAAGGTGGCCGGTAGGAATGAGGATCACAGAAATAGCAATGGTGACAATGGTTCCCACAATGGTGACCACATTCGGGGTCAGGCCAAGCTTCAAAAAGGTCTTGGCTATAGGTTCCACCACCACGGCGGCGGGCTTTCGCCCATGCACGCTAAGCACGCGAATCCTCCTCTTCCATCTCGCGCCATCCTTCTGCCAGCACGCGGCGCGTATCCTGCAGAAGCTGCGGTAATACCTTAGTCCCATCGAGGACAGTCATAAAGTTACTATCCCCGGGCCACCTTGGCACCACATGCAGGTGCAGGTGATCTCCCACCGAGCCGCCCGAAGCGCGACCCAGGTTTAGGCCTACATTGATGGCTTCTGGGTGTGAAACCCGCTTGAGCACCCGGACGGCCTTTTGCGCGAAGGCCATCAACTCCTGAGATTCCTCTTGCGTGAGGTTCTCCAGCTGCGATTCCTTGCGATACGGCACCACCATGAGGTGCCCGGCGTTGTACGGAAACAGGTTCAGCAATGCATAGACGTACTTGCCTCGAGCAATGATGAGCCCGTCTTCGTCGCTACCCTGTGGCGCTTCGACGAAGGGGTCCTTAGAACGCTTGGCAATATAGGCCATGCGATAAGGCGCCCATAACCGCTCTAGGCGGTCCGGCTCGCCAGCGCCTGAGTCAACGAAGGTCTCCTCCGCAGCGTGGTTTTCAGCGACGGCGGAGCTGTCGGTTTCGTGTGTCTCTTTAGCGTCGGGCACTGATGAGCTCTTCGGTCGGCTGCTCGTTGTTGCGCTCTGCTACCCATGCGGCGATGAGCTCCACAGCTTCCTTTACCGGCACACCATTGACCTGGGTGCCGTCGAGGAAGCGGAAGGACACGGCATCAGCTTCTACGTCGCGCGCGCCAGCCACCAGCATGAACGGAACCTTACCGGTGGTGTGGTTGCGAATCTTCTTCTGCATGCGGTCATCAGAGGTATCCACATCGGCGCGGATACCCTTCTGACGCAGCTGGGCGGCAACCTCTTCGAGGTGTGGGGAGAATTCGTCAGCCACCGGAATGCCCACCACCTGGTGCGGTGCCAGCCATGCTGGGAAGGCGCCGGCGTAGTGCTCCAGCAGGACGCCAAAGAATCGCTCGATGGAGCCGAAGAGCGCACGGTGAATCATGATTGGCCGCTTCTTCGTGCCGTCCGACGCAGTGTATTCCAGCTCGAAGCGCTCCGGCAGGTTGAAGTCCAACTGCACGGTAGACATCTGCCAGGTACGGCCGATGGCGTCGCGAGCCTGCACAGAAATCTTCGGACCGTAGAAGGCTGCACCTGCGGGATCCGGAACCAGCTCCAAGCCGGACTTTTCTGCGACCGACTGCAGGATAGACGTAGAGCGATCCCAGATCTCATCAGAACCGACGAACTTATTCGGGTCCTTGGTAGAAAGCTCCAGGTAGAAGTCAGACAGTCCGTAGTCCTTCAGCAAAGAAATGATGAAGTCGAGGACCTTGGTCAGCTCCTCTTCCAGCTGCTCTTCGGTGCAGTAGATGTGGGCATCGTCCTGGGTAAAGCCGCGGGCACGGGTCAGGCCGTGGACCACGCCAGACTTTTCGTAACGGTAGACGGTACCGAACTCAAACAGACGCAGCGGGAGCTCGCGGTAGGAACGGCCACGGGATGCAAAAATTAGGTTGTGCATCGGGCAGTTCATGGGCTTGGCGTAGTAGTCCTGCGGTTCCTTGACGGTGTTGCCCTCTTCGTCATATTCGCCATCGAGCTGCATCGGCGGGAACATGCCGTCGGCGTAGAAGTCCAGGTGGCCAGACTTCTTGAATAGGTCACCCTTGGTGATATGCGGGGTATTAACAAAGGAGTACCCAGCCTGTACGTGGCGGTTGCGAGAGTGGTTTTCCATCTCCATGCGAACGGTCGCGCCATTCGGGTGGAATACCGGGAAGCCGGAGCCAATCTCATCTGGGAAGGAGAAGAGATCTAGTTCCTGACCCAGGCGGCGGTGGTCGCGCTTTTCAGCCTCTTCCACCATGGTTTGGTAGGCCTCCAGCGCCTCCTTGGACTCAAAAGCGGTGCCGTAAATGCGCTGCAGGCCAGCCTTGGACTGGTCACCGCGCCAATAGGCAGCTGAAGAACGGGTCAGCGTGAAAGCCGGGATGTACTTGGTGGTCGGCACGTGCGGTCCGCGGCAGAGATCGAACCACTCTACTTCCCCGGTGCGCGGGTTGATGTTGTCATAGTGGGTGAGATCGCCGGAACCGACTTCTGCGGCCTCGTCGGAGTCAGGGTCAACGTTGCCCTTGTCTTGGACCAGCTCGAGCTTGAAAGGCTCCTCGGCGAGGGCCTTTTCCGCTTCCTCCGCGGATTCATAGACGTGGCGTTCGAAGCGCTGGCCGCCCTTGATGATCTTCTTCATGCGCTTTTCAATCGCCTTGAGATCTTCCGGTGTGAAAGGCTCGGCGGTCTGGAAATCGAAGTAGAAGCCATTCTCAATGGCAGGGCCGATGCCCAGCTTGGTGTCGGGGAATTCGGCCTGCACGGCCTGGGCCATAACGTGGCCGCAGGAGTGGCGGATGACGGCACGGCCGTCTTCCTCGCTGGCGGCAACCGGGGTAAAGGTGGACTCCGTGTCTGGGGTGTGCGACAAATCAAAGAGAGTGCCGTCCTCACCGCGAACGACTACGACAGCCTCAGGGCCCTTATTGGGAAGGTTGAGCTCTCGCATTGCTGCGCCCACGGCCTGGCCGGCGGGCACGGTGAAGGAATCGTAATTGACCGGTACTGCGGGGATGAGTTCCGCCATAATCGCGCTCCTTTATGCGCTCGTGCGTCGGCGGCATACCTGGCCGCGTCCGCTATTTAAATTTACGGATAGCTATTCTACAACCCTGCATGCTCGCAGAGCGATTTTGCCCACCATGACTCGCGCCCGTCGGCATCGCGGGTGCCCGGCGGGCAGAAATACATAGCCGAACCAATATGAGTCAACCACTCGTTCAGCAGGTCCGATTTATCCAAACGGGCCTGGATAGGCTCGAATTGCTTGGTGGGATCTTGCTGATAGCAGATGAAAACCTGGCCAATATTGGAAAGCTGCCCATCCTTGCCATCCGGAGCCAGCTCATAGTTATACGGCCGACGCAGGATGCGCTGCTCTGGATGATCGGCCGGCGGGGCGGCAACGGCCATGTGCGAGTTCTTATCGATCACTGGCAGTCCGTAATCATCTACCGCATCAAAATCTGCAGCATCAAATTCTTTTTCACCGGTAAGCGGGGCGCCGGTGTCGAGCTTGCGGCCCACCGCATTTTCGCGGGAGGAGCGATCGAGCTTCTCCCACGTATCCACATTCATGCGAATGCGACGCACTACCATCGCCGTTCCGCCTTGTGCCCACTTCGGCCCTTTATCGATCCATACCTGGGCTGCAAAATCCTCCTCGCTGCGCGGATTGACGGTGCCGTCCTTTTGACCGAACATATTGCGCGCGGTAGCGCCCTTTTCGTGGCTGCCATAGGCATTAATAAATCCTTGCTGCAGCCACTTCACACTGGCATAGTGTTCACCAGCTCGCACCATATGGCGCAGCGCATAAGTGTTCATCAGCGGGTCATCGCAGCAGATCTGCAAGACGATATCGCTTTGTCCCCACTTAGGCTCCAGTGCATCGCGTTTAAAGGAACGCACATCTCCCAACCAGCGTGGTTTCTCCACGCCGAGCAAGGAGAAAACCTTCTGGCCTAGACCGCAGGTGATGGTCAAGTTGGCGGGCTGTTGCACCATTTCGGGTTCCAAGGTGCCCAGCGGCGCCTCCCCCGTACACAGCGCGCGGGCGTCCTCAGTCCACAGCTTCATGAGGCTGGCGAACCCCCGCTTGTCGACGCCCCTTTTAAGATCAAACCCCACCAAATTCAGGTGGGCCTGCGCTGCGGTAGCGATACCCGCTTGATGTTTACCGTCGAAGGCCACGAGGGCGTCGGCAAGCGCAGGCCTATCCTGCGCCTGAACATCCGGGGATGACCCCTGGTTATTGCAGCCTGCCAACGCGAAGGCGCTGGTCGATACCGCAGCGCCAGTGAGAAATCCCCTTCTGCTGAATCCAGACATAGCTAGTGATCCTGGCCTTCCATACCGTGGCCTGCCATATCACCGTAGTCCTCATCGCCGGCAGGCATGCTGCGCGTTTGAATCTCGCCCAAATCGAGCTCTTCGCCGCCCTCTAGTTCCACTTTGAGATTGAGGGACTCGCCGGGGGCGATCTGGTTATCCATCTTCATGAGCATGAAGTGGTCACCACCAGGTGCCAGCTCGTGGGACTCGCCGGCTTTGACCACCAATGGGCTCGACATTTCCTGCATCTTGCCATCGACAGTCTCATGCATCTGGTTCACCTTGGCATTGAGGCTGGTGGAAAATCCAGTGATGGTGACGTCCGCATTGGAATGGTTGACCAGGGTGCCAAAGATGGCGGTCATGTCCTTGTCCTCATTGGCGCGTACGACGGCATCTTCGAAGGTCAGGTCCTCGGCTGCGGCGGAGGAAGACTTTTCTGCAGCGCTGGTGGTGGCATCCGCCTTCGACTCGGTGGAGTCATTTTGGTTCTGTGGGGAGCAACCTGCCAGGGCGAGGCCGGCCACTGTCAGGCCTACAAGGGCGATGTTAGAAATCTTAGACATTATTTTTCACCTTCCGAATCAGTGCGACGAGACTTGGCAATAAATAGGGCAACTACTGCGGCAATTGCCAGAACGCCGCCCACCCCCAGAATGATTTTCAACGGCATTGACAAACCCTCGGTCCCTTCCTGCTCTGCCGTGTCAGACTCTGGGGCCTTGGTTTCGGACCCGTCACCTTTGACAGAAAATTCCACACCTCCGCGGGTAGCGTGCCCATCCGAAGACGTGATCTGAAAGCCCACCTGGTAGTTACCCGGCCCAGGATGGACATCCGCAGGGGTCTCAATGGTGAGATCCCGCTCATGGAGCTTTGGTTCCTGGCTAAAGAGTTTTTCACCAGTATCCGCGTTGGTCACGGCAAAGGTATTGAAGTCCTCTTTGGGGATGCCAGAAAACTCGAGGGTGATTTCCTTAGGAAACTCGTCGAGTTGGTCGCCGTCTTTGACCGAACCGCCAATAACGGAGTCGTGCGCGAATGCGGCAGGCATTGACCCGCCCAAAACCAGTGCGGCCGTGCCCACTGCTGCCGCCGTGCGGCGCAGCCAAGGTACGCGGTAGCCCATAGATAGCTCCTTTGCGATGTTGGAAAAGCACAAGTTGAATTGTCAGACATACTAGCCTTGCAACTTGCCAGAGCGGCAATCGCGAAAGGCAGCGCGTCGAGACATTTGTCGGTTTGAACTGGGATCGAGTTCCACCTCCGAAATAAAAAGAGGTATTTATCACTATTTAATGCTTGGCAACTCAATTGCTAGCGTTCTCGTCTCTGTCGTCCTTGGACTGAGAGACGTTCAAATCTGCTTAGGAACCATTAGAGCGACAACAGCTAAATCGGCATTGCAAGTATGCTTGGCTTCAATGCTCCCCCCGCTGATCCGCAGCCCCGTTTGCTACTTAGACCAGGTAGAAACAATGAAATGCTTGTAGTCAAACCCTGTGTAGGAGTGCTTTTCTGATGAGTCGATTGATTGGCTTTGCCGGGATTGCCGTGCTTGTGGTTTCCGGAGTCTTTGCTTTACTCGGTTACACAAAAATTTCGTATTTTTTGCTAGCCGTTGCCGCCGTTGATCTCATAGTTGCCGTGATCTATCAGCCTGTCGAATCCAATGACAGAAGAGCTAGGCAGCTAAAGGCAGTTAGCTGCTTCTTCATAGTCTTCGGCACACTTTTCATCTATATAACAGGATCTTGGATAGGTATCATCGCAATAAACTCCGGAATAATAGATCTCATGTCCGGAGAAAATTCAATACTGAAAAAGCAGCCACAGAAGCGATAGAATTGTCGACCCTAATGCCGAAAGTCATCGGCCAATGAATGACCTCAAACGGCTAGGTACCTTCGTCTCACTTCTGTTTTTCTAGTTTGTTCGTTCAAGAATTCTTCTACCGCTGTCTGATTCCTGGATTAGACAACGTGTCATGAAGCGGATCGACGGCAGCCGGCGTAGCTATAGAGCGCGATGCTCCTATGTTGTGTCAAGCTGATTTGAGAAGTTCTTCATAAGCCAACCTCA
>OJXO01000210.1_pt1 | contig 15003 bp, 14 predicted proteins | sample 1600721 | NCBI WGS metagenome assembly OJXO01 (sample SAMN04436634, study PRJEB24849) | human gut metagenome | biome: human gut; feature: NICU; material: stool | host: Homo sapiens | place: USA: Saint Louis, MO | collected 2010-01-30
ACTTAAATAATATAAATTTTGCCGTACGATAAACCTTGAAATAAAAAAGATTTTTTAACTAAAAATGAGGAAGAGAATGAATATTTTCGAAGCATTAAGAGAAAGCCACGAAAATCAACGCAACCTTTCTGAACAATTAATCCAGACACATGGTTTAACCGAAGAACGAAAAGAATTATTTGATGCATTAAAAAACGAACTTTATGCTCACTCAGTTGCCGAAGACCGTTATTTATATATCCCTTTAATGTTTGATGATGTCGGTTTGGATATTACGAGACATGCTTTATCTGAACATCATGAAATGGATGAGTTGGTCGAGCAACTCGAAAAAACGGATATGAGTAGCCCAAGTTGGTTGGCAACCGCTAAACAGTTGAGCGAAAAAGTCCATCACCACTTAAAAGAAGAAGAGCATAAGTTTTTTCAGCAAGCCGGTAAAATTCTTAAAGATAGTGAAAAAGAAACGCTAGGCAATAAATATTTAAAGGAATATAAAAAGTATAAAAAACAGCAATAAGCTACACCTATGATGCTGTTTTACTTCTTAAAGTAACCCCAATTGACGCTAGCATTACGCAAGCTAAAGCCACCCATTGCAGCATGCTGATTTCTTCGTGAAGTAATAAGAAACCTGTTAATGCTGCCAATGCTGGCGCTAAACTTGTTAGGGTGCCATAAGTTAATTTATTAAGTTGTTTGAGTGCCATTAGGTCGAGTGCATAGGGAATAGCAGTCGCTAAAACTGCAATAACTAAGGCTTTACCCCAGTACTGTGTATCAAGTAATGCTGGGCCATTATACCAAATACCAATTGGTAATAAGGCGAGGGCAGATACCGTAATCCCTATGGTTAAGGCATGCATTCCTATATTTTGGGTTACAACTTTTTGACCAAAATAAATATAGAATGCCCAACAAAGCCCTGCGCCTAAAGCACAGGCTGCACCTACGTAAGAAAAGTGGTGTTGAGTTGGATCTTGCCAAGGTACCATGAGTGCAATACCCAGCATGGCAAAAGCTACCCAGATATAATCGCTCTTTTGTTTGATAGAAACTAGGGCTAGGCCTAATGGACCAATAAATTCTAGACCTACCGCAATCCCTTGGGGCAATTTTCCAAGAGAGGTGTAAAATAAGATATTCATTAACCCTAAAGATGCGCAGTACATTAATAAATCACGCCATTTTAAATAAGGTAAGCGAGACCAGATTTTCCAAGAACGGAACATAACGGCAACAATCACTGCTGCAAAACATAGTCTTAAAATAGTAACGGTAAGCGGATCTAAAGCCGCAATAAGTTGCTTGGCAAATGAAGCGCTGATTTGATACGAAACCATCGACAAAATCATATATAGCACAGCAATAATTGGAAGATTTTGCATGGAAGTACCTTAACGCTTCATTTGATATGTAAAAAATAAGGGTGATTAATTATAGCCAATACTGGGTTTCAACTCGCAGGTTTTGCAGAATTAACTTACTGTTTTTTCACGTTGTTGTCGGGCTCTTTGGGTGGTTATGGTACAACCCACAGAAGCAGTAATAATAGTGGCAAGTGCCAACCATTGATTCCATAACAGGTATTCACCTAAGAAGATAAAACCGGAAAGTGCAGCAACAGCTGGCTCTAGGCTCATCAATGTTCCAAAACTTAAAGGTGTTAAATTGCGTAGAGCTAACATTTCTAAAGAGAATGGAAGTGCACTGGCTAAAACGGCGAGACCAATAAAATAAAAAAAGTATGGTGGTTCTATAACTTGCCCAATCGAGCCTGAGAAAAAAGTAATGGGTAAAAGTATACAAGCACCTACAGTCATGCCCAAACAAACTGTATGGTTGCCTGAGATACCAGAAGGCTTTTGCCCTGCAATAATATATAGGGCCCAACAAGCACCCGCACTCATCGCAAATAGGACTCCAATCCAGTCCAAGCTATGTGCTTGGTTAAAAGGAAATAATAAAATGAGACCAATAATTGCGAAAGTGATCCAGACAAAATCATATTTTTGTTTAGCATGGTAAAGGGCCACACTAAGTGGACCAATAAATTCAAATGCAACCGCAATACCAATGGGTAAACGTTCAAGCGATAAATAGAAAAGGGCATTCATGCCAGCAAGAGCAAAGCCATAACTTAAAATAGCTTTCCATCGGACCTGACTAAAATTAATTTTCCAGATCTGAAAAATGAAAGCCAAAATAAATGCCCCGATACATAAACGCATTGCAGAAACAGTCAGTACAGGAAAGTTCTGAAACAGGACTTTAGCTAAGGATGCGCTACTTTGGACACTTAACATGGCAAGAATAAGAAAGCCCAAAGCATGAAGCTGGGATTTCTGGCTTGAACTGGACATTTTATTATTTGATCAATTGGTATACTTTTCACATGATAATGTAAATACCTATAAAAAAGCCACAGACAATGCTGTGGCTTTTAAATTTACAGTCTGTATTAGAACAATACGCGTACGCGAATTGTGCCTTCAACTTCATGCAACATATCTAAAGCTTCTTGAGAAGCAGAAGCATCTACGTCCATTACAAGGTAACCGATGTCGCCTTTAGTCATAAGTGACTGACCTGAAATGTTGATGCCTTGTTCAGCAAACAAGTTGTTGATTTTAGACAATACACCCGGTACGTTTTTGTGGATGTGTAGTAAACGGTGTTGACCCGCTGTCAATGGCAACGCGATTTCTGGGAAGTTTACGGCAGAAAGTGTCATACCCTTATCAGAGTAAGCAACAAATTTCTCTGCTACTTCTAAACCGATGTTTGCTTGAGCTTCCATCGTTGAACCACCAACGTGAGGAGTCAAGATCACGTTGTCTAAACCACGAAGTGGAGACTGGAATTCTTCACCATTTGCTTTTGGTTCTTTCGGGAATACGTCAACTGCCGCACCTGCAAGGTGACCAGATTTGATTGCATCAGCTAAATCTTCAATTACTACACATGTACCACGTGCAGCATTTAAGAAGATCGCGCCTTCTTTCATTTTCGCAAATTGTTCTTTAGTGAAGAAGTTACGTGTAGATGGAACATCTGGCACATGCAACGTTACAACATCTGCAGTTGCTAAAAGTTCATCTAAAGAACCAACTTGGCGAGCATTACCCATTGGTAATTTAGTGACTGCATCATAATAAATGACATGCATACCCATACTTTCAGCAAGAACTGAAAGTTGAGAACCGATGGAACCGTAACCTACAATACCTAAAGTTTTGCCACGAGTTTCAAAAGAACCCACAGCAGATTTGTCCCAACCACCACGATGACAAGCCGCTGACTTTTCAGGAACACGGCGAAGAAGAAGAATAGTTTCAGCAAGTACGAGTTCTGCAACCGAACGCGTATTAGAATACGGTGCGTTAAATACAGGAATACCACGTGCCATCGCTGCTTTAAGATCTACTTGGTTTGTTCCGATACAGAAACAGCCTACTGCGATCAATTTATTTGCAGCTTCGAAAACTTCTTCAGTCAATTGGGTACGCGAACGAATACCAATAAAGTGAGCATCTTTAATTGCTTCTTTAAGCGCTTCGCCTTCAAGAGCAGTTTTGCGATAGTCAATGTTGGTATAACCCGCAGCGTTTAAAGTATCGACTGCGTTTTGGTGAACGCCTTCTAACAAAAGGAAACGGATTTTATCTTTAGGTAGTGAAAGATGTTGGCTCATTACGGCTCCGCTACAAAGGCCAAATTTGGTGGCGGTATAATAACATACTGGGCAGCGCTATAGATATTTCGTTTATACCATCGCCTTATGGCAATTTTATCTATGTCTAATCACTTCCATTTATGGCTTGTCGAGCATTACAAAATATGCTTGATCTACGTTTAGGCCCAAATTTTCCTTTAAGGCCTTATAAAAAGTGTTTTATTGGTGTTAAACATGTTTTGTAGTGACAGTATCTCTATTCTGAACTTTATCGCTTGTGCTGTTACATGTAGAATATAGGAGTTCCTTGAACATTATGGCTTTGCTCAGGTGAAAACCTAGAGAAATATGAGGTCATAGTCCCACCACAGTTTACTTCTTGCTAGGTCTGCAAACGATGAATGCTCCAGTCGCTTTAACACCTGAGTTACTCACCCAATTAACAGCAATCGTCGGTGAAAACCGTATTAAAACCGATGCTGATAGTCTCGAAAACTGGGGTAAAGATCATACCAAGCATTTTAATCCGAACCCATCGGTCATCGTTTTTCCGTCAACGACTGAACAAGTTCAGGAAGTTGTGAAGCTTGCAAACCAGTTTAATATCGCAATTACACCGTCAGGTGGTCGTACAGGACTTTCTGCTGGTGCTGTAGCAACCAATGGTGAAATTGTCATTAGCATGGACAAAATGAACCAGATTCTTGAGTTCTTCCCGGCAGACCGTATGGTTCGTGTACAAGCTGGTGTTGTGACTGAGCAATTGCAAAATTATGCAGAAGAGCAGGGTATGTATTATCCGGTTGACTTTGCGTCAGCAGGTTCTAGTCAGATTGGCGGTAATATCGGTACCAACGCTGGTGGTATTAAAGTTATTAAATATGGCATGACGCGTAACTGGGTACTCGGTTTAACTGTGGTGACGGGTAAAGGCGACATTTTACGTTTAAACAAAGGCATGATTAAAAATGCAACTGGATATGCATTACAGCATTTGTTTATTGGTGGTGAAGGTACATTAGGCTTAGTGACTGAAGCAGAAATTAAACTTGAGCGTCAACCACAAAACCTACAAGTTTTAGTTTTAGGTGTGCCAGATTTTGATGCAGTAATGCCTGTGTTACATGCTTTCCAAAAAGATATCGACTTAACTGCATTTGAGTTCTTTGGTGAGCTTGCAATGCAAAAAGTACTCGACCGTGGTCATGTTCAACGTCCATTTGAAACTCAATGTCCATTCTATGTATTGCTTGAGTTTGAAGCACCATACGAACCGATTATCGACAAAGCAATGGAGATTTTCGAGCACTGTATGGAACAAGGTTGGGTACTTGATGGTGTAATGAGCCAGAGCCTTGATCAAGTAGAGAGCTTGTGGCGTTTACGCGAAGATATTTCTGAATCAATCGCGCCGTTTATTCCATATAAAAACGATATTTCAGTATTAATTACTCACGTACCTGCATTTATTCGTGAAATTGATGCGATTGTTCAAGAAAACTATCCTGACTTTGAAATTTGCTGGTTCGGCCATATCGGCGACGGTAACTTACACTTAAATATTTTAAAACCTGAAAACTTGACCAAAGATGAGTTCTTTGCGAAGTGTCAGGTTGTGAATAAATATGTGTTTGATACCGTTAAAAAATACGATGGTTCAATCTCTGCCGAGCATGGCGTAGGTATGACGAAAAAGCCATATTTGGAATATTCGCGCTCAGCTGAAGAAATCGAATATATGAAAGCTTTGAAAAAAGTATTTGACCCGAAAGGTATTATGAATCCGGGTAAATTATTCGATCTTTAAATTAGATCTATTTTGTAGAACTACATAGTTTCTACAGAGTACCCGACAAAGGCATAGCATCATAAAGCTATGCCTTTTGTTTTTTGGTGATGAAAATGCAACGTTTATTTTTAATTTCTGCACTCTGTGCTGGACTTATGACGGGTTGTGCAACCACAAGTAAATTAATTCCTTTTGTGGGCTCAGAAACCCCAATGCAACAAGTACTTAAAACGCAACCCGAGATTGTAAAAGAGCATAACAATACTTCAGTTCAGCAGGTATTTAACCGAGTAGAATCCCCAACTGTTTCTCGCATTACTGTTATACAAACCGGTTTAATGGATGACTCTGTCTCAGCAATTCGGACGGAATATTTATTTAAATTGGTTGATGAAAAGTGGCAATTGCAAAGAGCTACCAATGTGCAAGAGGAAAAGGTTCTAAAGGTTTCCAAATGCAGCTTTGTTCTTAAGCATAAAAAAGACGATAAATATATCGTCTTTTTTATTTCTTAAATTATACGCCGCTTTCTAAAATTTTAATTTTGACGTCAACTACATCATCTTTGACTGCTTCATGATGCGCTTGCATATGAGGTGTAGCTAAGTGTGCTTCAAGATGAGCTACACTTTCCCATTTTTCTAACATCACAATAATGTCAGGGTCTTTGTTCTGGAAGCTCGCATTTGAAATGTGGTCAACTAAAGGTTCATAACCATGGCAACCATCTTCTGCTAAAACAGTTGGAATGATTTTTTGAAATGCATTCAATACGTTTTGGCGGTGCTGTCCACCCGATTGAGTACGAATTTCCGCTATAATAGTAAGCATGGTTTTCTCCGGATTAGGCTGCTGCAAATAGTGTGTTCAAATGTGCTTTGTATGCTTCCACATAACTATCTACATCAGGCATTTTAATTACATCATTTACAATAAATGTTGGTAGGGTACTCATACCTAAGAATTGATTTGCTTTATGAAATGGTAAATAAATACCATCTACACCCACACCATGGAAAAACTGATCCGCCTCGTCAAATGCTTCCATTGGCGCATTCCAAGTAAGCGACAACATATATTTTTTGTCATGAATTAAACCACCTGAACCATATTTTTTTGAGGCATCAGAGCGGCTACGACCATCGTTTGCATAAAGAGAACCATGACCTGTCGTAAATACATCGTCAATATATTTTTTTACGGTCCACGGTGCACCCATCCACCAGCCCGGCATTTGATAAATCACGACATCTGCCCATAAATATTTTTCTACTTCAGCTTCAGCATTGTAGTCACTATCTGCACGAGTGACTTTTACTTCATGACCTAGTTCAGTGAGATGATTCGTCGCTAATGTCGTGAGTGTGTCATTTAATTCACCATTTGAGTGGGCAAATTGTTTGGCACCATTAATGACTAAAATATTGCTCATGGGAGTTACTCTAATTCAATTCTTAAACTTGAGCGATACTTTAGAGAACTTACTCTTAAAGAAAAATGTAGTAATTGGAAAAATATTATTGATTAAAAATCATTAATCTTGGTTTGATACCTTATATTGGTTTCTTTATTTTAATGGCAAATACTTTACAAAGTTGAACGGAAAAAATTGTTTGTAGCCTTTAGCATCAAGGTGAAGTTGTGGTGGAGTTGAGTATGAAAAAGATTGGTTTACTCATGATGTGTAATTTGTTGATTCTGAGTGCTTGTACACCAAATACAAATCCACCTACACCTCAAGCGAACAGTCCAATACAAGCTGTTTTACTCGATCAACCTAATCTTTTAAATAATGCCAGTAATTTAAGTATTTCACAGCAAATGAATGCCTTAGAGGATCCTTCCAATGCTCAAGTTACTATTTTGCAGACAGAGCCGAGTGAAGATGCTGTTTCGAAAACACGTACTGAGTATTTATTAAAAAAAGATCAGACTGTTTGGAAAATCGTGAATAAAAAACAAAGTTATCAATGTACAAAAGGCGAGGAAACAGCAGACTTTCAAGTTAATCCTTGTCCTTAAAGCTGAATCTCTATTGAATATGTGGATAACTTTAGGGTTATTCACAATATAAAAATGAGTTCGTCATCATTAAAATATAGAATTTAAAATTGTTGGAATTGTCCGATTGATGATCAATTTGAAAAGTGATATTGTGTCATCCGGCAATTATGCCAGATGGTAAAAATTACCGAATCTCACGTCATACATTTTTTCTCGTTTTAGACACCTTGTGAATACGGTGTTTCACATTCTAAACATGCACTCTCACGGCATATAACAACTTAACTAAAGATTGACTGACCATACTGTCATCGTCATGACTACATTATTTATTTCAATATGTAGTTGCTGAGACATAGTGGCCGCTATTTTGAAGTGTACAAACTCATGAAAAATATTCAAACGACAGCGTTGAACCGTACAACGTTGATGTTTCCTTTAGCTTTAGTGCTATTTGAATTTGCGGTTTATATTGGTAATGACCTGATTCAGCCAGCCATGTTGGCAATTACTGAAGATTTCGGTGTAAGTGCAACTTGGGCGCCGTCTTCAATGTCATTTTATTTATTAGGTGGTGCATCTGTTGCATGGTTACTAGGACCTTTATCAGATCGATTAGGCCGTAAAAAAGTACTTTTGTCTGGTGTTTTATTTTTTGCCTTGTGCTGTTTTTTAATTTTATTAACGCGACAAATTGAACACTTTCTGACATTACGTTTTTTACAAGGTATTGGGTTAAGCGTAATTTCAGCAGTGGGATATGCCGCAATTCAGGAAAACTTTGCCGAGCGTGATGCGATTAAAGTCATGGCACTTATGGCAAATATCTCATTGCTTGCGCCCTTGCTAGGGCCTGTACTTGGAGCTTTCTTAATTGACTACGTTTCATGGCACTGGGGCTTTGTGGCAATTGCTTTACTTGCACTGCTGAGTTGGGTTGGCTTAAAGAAACAAATGCCTAGTCATAAGGTGAGTGTAACCAAACAGCCTTTTAGTTATCTTTTTGATGACTTTAAAAAGGTATTTAGCAATCGGCAGTTCCTTGGGTTAACGTTGGCCTTACCGCTTGTAGGTATGCCGCTTATGCTCTGGATCGCGTTATCACCAATTATTTTGGTCGATGAACTGAAGCTAACGAGCGTGCAATATGGTTTAGCACAGTTCCCGGTATTTTTAGGTTTAATTGTTGGTAACATTGTTTTAATTAAAATTATTGACCGTTTAGCTTTAGGTAAAACTGTCTTAATTGGCTTACCGATTATGCTCACTGGTACGCTAATTTTAATATTAGGTGTTGTCTGGCAAGCCTATTTAATTCCTTGCTTACTAATAGGTATGACACTCATTTGTTTTGGTGAAGGAATTAGCTTCTCAGTATTGTACCGTTTTGCGCTCATGTCATCTGAAGTGTCAAAAGGAACTGTAGCTGCTGCTGTTTCAATGCTATTGATGACGAGCTTTTTTGCAATGATTGAGCTTGTACGTTACCTCTACACCCAATTTCATTTATGGGCTTTTGTCTTATCTGCTTTTGCATTTATTGCCTTGTGGTTTACTCAACCACGTTTAGCTTTAAAACGAGAAATGCAGGAAAGAGTTGCACAAGACTTACATTAAAAAAATACCGGAATTTATATTCCGGTATTTTTTATTCTATTTAATTTCATGCTCTAAAAGTTTGCCTTTTAAGCTTAAGAGTTCAGGCAAGGTTTCTAATAATAAACTCATCTGTTTTAAGACAAGTGTGTAGTTTTCTGAAAAATGTTCGTGAGTTATTAAGCTTTGAATTTGCTTTAAAGTTTGTTCAAGAAAACTAAAGTTAACCGACGCTTGTTCAAATAAACTTTGTTTAAGAATTTGCTGACAATCCAATAAAAGTTGTAATACCTGTTGATCATCAATTTTTTGTCTTTGGCTGCCTAAGGCGGCGACATAACTCAGCTGGCTGTGGCTATAAACCAAATAACGAAAGGCGTAATGAATCAGCTCTGGATTTGGGTTAGGCTCGGCACTTAAGCTTGAAATCATATTCGACAGTTCAATTTGCGCGTTATGTGCAGCACGGCGAATTCTACGATATTCAATGTCTTGATTTTTCCCATGCTGATATTGCTCGACAATCACATTGAAGTAATCAAAGGTGGCTTGGCCACTTTTCTTAATATTGTTTGGAATATTACGGAAGTTCCAGTCTGGCCATATAAAGTTAACAGCAAGCCAAGCAATAAAGCAGCCTAATAAGGTGTCGATTAGGCGAGGTAAAATAATGCTGTAACCTGCACCTTTTAAGTTGAAAATGAGTAATACCATTAAGGTTGCCATCAGTGTTGCCAGCGCATATTTTTTCTGGCGTAAGTAGAAAAAGCTAACTCCACAAATAATGGTAAGAATGAGTTGACCTTCAATACTAGGAACAAAATATAAAATGGGAATACCCAATAAAACGCCGAGTAAAGTCCCAATCGTTCTAAGCTTTAAACGACTTTTGGTTGCAAAGTAAGTAATTTGGCAAACAAATAAACTGGTGAGCAAAATCCAGTAACCATGTTGGGCAAAAGGTAAGAGGGAAATGGCATAACCTGCGGCAAATACAACCGCAATTCGTACTGCATGTCTAAATAGGGCCGATTGTGGCGTCAGTTGCTGCCGAATTTTTAAAACAAGGTCTGAAAATCCTTGAATATCATCATCTAGTAAATTGAGATGTTCTTGCTTGTTCTGACTTAGCGTTTCATTAAACGGTTGAGCATATTGAAGCTGCTCAAATTGTTCATGCATTCCTTTTAAATTATTAAAAATTAGCTTTAAATTTTTAACTTCAAAATTTTGTGGATGCTGTTGTATCCAGTCTTTCAAAGAGCTTTCCAAATGGTTTAGGCCAATTTGGCTTTCTTGAGAAGACTGATATTGTTGATTATGCAAAATGCATTGAGCTAAATCATGGCAAGCTTGAGCTTGTAAGCGTAGGTTTTTCTGAAAACGAAAAATGAGATCACTACGGCTAAAATTTTGTTGGATATGCTCGTAGTGTAAATAATTAGAAGTTGCCTGCTCGTGTATATCTCGCGCAATAAAGTATAGGTTTAACCAGTAAATACTTTTATTACTGACTCGTGATGCCTTAAGGCGAGTTAGCAGAGAGCTGCGTATTTGGTTAAGACTTTGCGCAACTTGTGTATTTTGTAGTGATAACTCAAATAAAAGCTGTTCAACATTTTCTTTATTATCTGGGTCGAACAACCGTGCTTTAGCTTGAAGTAAGGCTGAAATTTCTTCAAAAATTTGTGAAAGTTTATCTTGTAAAGGAAGTGTTGGTTTAAGAATAAAAAATAAAATAGAAGTTAAGCCGTACCACAACGCACCATAGACAAAATAAGTAGGCTGTTGGTACCAGTGTGCATATTCTCCTAAACCAAACATACTATAAATTGAGAGTAAAATCGTACCAAAAGAAATGGTAGCGTAGCGTTGCCCTAAAGCTCCCAATAAAATGAAACAAGCACTGGAAATTGAAAGATATAAAATAAATAAAAATTTATAAGGTGCTAAAAAACCAAGAATAGCGCTGACAGTAAAAAAGAGTAGGCAGACATAGAGCAGGTTGCGTAAACGAAGACTTAAGCGATCATCAAAATCAGTAAGTGCAGCAGCAATTGCACCTAAAGTCACAGGAACAATCAGCTCATTATGTCCTAACCAAAGTAAACCTAAAGTTGTGCCTGTGAGTACAATTAAAATTTGCAGGCAATAAATTAAAATTGAATTCGCTTTAAAACGATTGAATAGTTGGGCGAATTCAAACATGAGGTGCGACAGTTTGAAAAGTCTTATGATAATCAACAAGCTGAGCAAATTTCTCTAATGGTGTAAGCCAATCTAACGCTTTTCTAGGACGAGTATTCAGTGACATGGCAACTTGATTTAAATAATGCTGATCTGCCTGATTTAAATCAATCCCTTTAGGTAAATATTGCCTAATTAAACCATTCATATTTTCGCATGTGCCTTTTTGCCAGGGTGAATGTGGGTCACAGAAATATACATCTATGCCTAAATCTTCTTCAAGTATTTTATGTTCTGCCATCTCGCGTCCACGGTCATAGGTCAACGTTTTACGCAGTTCTGCAGGTAAATATTTCAGAGCTTCAGTTAAAGCCTTGCGCACTGATTCTGCCTTTGCATCAGGTAATGTTGCCAAGATACAGAGCCGTGTATTTCGTTCAATAAGTGTTGCTATCGAACTTTTATTGTCTTTACCTTTAATTAAATCAGCTTCCCAATGACCCGGTATTTTTCTTTCTTGAACTTCGGCTGGGCGCTCATGAATAGTTTTAATATCCTGTAATATAGAATCTTTTTTAGGTTCACCGTTAGCTTTTCGCTTTTTATTTTCATGACGTAGACAGGATAATAAGTCTTTTTTCAACTCACCCTTGGGTAATGCTCGTATCGTTGAATAAATCGTTGTATGGCTTACATTCATTGTTTGATCCAAATCAGGAAATGTCTTTAAACGCTTTGCTATTTGCTGAGGAGACCATAAACAACGGATCGCTTCAACAATAAATTTCCAGAGGATTGAATCGATTTTGAGTTTTCTGTGACCACGTCTACGTCTAGCAAAAGTGTTATCAGAAGCATATCGAGCTTGATAAACGTCATTGATGCTATTTCTTTTAAGCTCACGATAGATCGTACTAGGATGTCTTTTAATGAGTTCAGCAAATTTTCTGGCTGAAAAGCCTTCTTTTCTTGACTCAAGCATTAATGCAGTACGATCTTCAAAGTTAAGATGATGGTATGACAATTTTATATACTCCATAAACCCTTTAAATTAATTAGGTGGTTTATGTCGCACTTCAAGTTTTACTCTGCCATGTATTGAAATCAAATGACATCCAAATCAGCATGGATGGTAAAGGTCGATGGGTTGATAATGTGATGGTTGAACGATTATGGCGGAGCGTTAAATATGAAGAGGTGTATCTCAAAGCCTACAGCAATGTTTTGGATGCGAAGAAGCAATTAAACGCATATTTTGAATTTTATAATTTGAAACGACCTCATTCGAGTCTGGACAAAATGACTCCAGATGAGTTTTACTATGACCAGCTACCACAACAAAATAAGGTAGCTTAACTAGAGCAGAGTATCACTTATAAATAAGCTTTTAGTTGTTCAAACATGTGGGACCACCTCTATTTAAAAAAAGGAAAGAAGATGAAAATTAAGTTTTTAACAGTTTCATTGATGCTTATTCTGCCATTTTCTGTTTTTGCAGCAAATACTGTAGTAGAAAAAGCGGTCATTGAATCAAATAATACATATAAGGCGAAGTATAACTTAGAGGATATGACTGAGTTTAATCAGGCTCAAAAGGGCTTTATTGCCAAGCCAACAGGTCAAATTAAAAGTGAGAAAGGCAATGTTATCTGGGATTTTGATGCATTTAGTTTTTTACAAGATCAAGCACCAAATACCGTTAATCCCACTCTATGGCGACAAGCAAAATTAAACAACAATGTTGGGCTATTTAAAGTAACAGATCGAGTTTGGCAAATTCGTGGTTTTGATTTGGCAAATATGACCATCATTCAGGGTGATACTGGCTGGATTATTGTGGATACATTAACCTCTAAAGAAACGGCTGAAGCAGCACTTAAATTTGCTAGACAGCATTTAGGTGAGCAAAAAATTTCAGCCATTATCTTTACCCATAGCCATATCGATCATTTTGGTGGTGCATTAGGCGTTCTTTCTAGCGAAGAAATTAACGCTAGAAAAACTCCAATTATTGCGCCAAAAGGCTTTATGGAAGAAGCGACCAGTGAAAATGTGATGGCAGGTTCAGCCATGATACGTCGTGCGACTTATATGTATGGAACTTTTCTACCTAAAAATGCGGAAGGATTGGTGGATACAGGTTTAGGTAAGGCTGTTGCTGTGGGAAAAATGGGCATCCTTGAGCCTACACAACTGATCACTCAACCAGAACAGAAAATGACGGTTGATGGCTTGGATTTTGTGTTTTATAACGTGCCGGGTTCAGAAGCACCAGCAGAATTAACGTTCTCTATCCCATCATTGAAACTTTATAACGGCGCAGAAATTCTATCTCATACCATGCATAATCTTTATACCCTTCGGGGTGCTAAAGTCCGTGATGCCTTAAAATGGGTGGGCTATCTAGACCAAGCAATGCAGCATGCCAAAGCATCCGATGTATTGATTGCACAGCATCATTGGCCTGTCTGGGGCAATGACAATATTCAAGATTTTATTAAAACCCAGCGAGATGTTTATAAGTTCACGCATGATCAGACGGTGAGATATATGAACTCTGGTTTTAATGGCGCTGAAATTGCCGAAAAAATTAAGCTTCCAGCGGCACTTGATCAAAAACTATATGCTCATGGCTATTATGGAACCCTAAAACATAATGTAAAAGCAGTATACCAATATTATATGGGATGGTTCGATGCCCATCCTTCCAATTTAGATCCATTACCCCCTAAAGCTGTTGCAAAAAAATATATTGAGTTAGCAGGTGGGGAGAACAATGCATTGAAAAATGCGCGGGATGCCTACGCTCAAGCTGACTATAGATGGGCTGCCGAGATTTTAAAACATATTGTGTTGAATAACCCTCAAAACCAACAAGCAAAAGACTTATTGGCGAATACTTATCGTCAATTGGGCTATGCTGCTGAGGCTTCAACTTGGCGTAATTTCTTTTTGGTGGGCGCTCAAGAGCTACAAAATAATGTACCCCTACAAAATACTTCTGATCCGAGTGATTTATTGATTCATACACCAACTGAAAGATTTCTTGAAGCTATGGCGACAAATTTAGATGTGGAAAATTTAAAAAATGAAAACCAGTGTATCAATCTGGTTTTGTCGGATACCAAAGAGCATTTTTCATTATGGGTTGAAAACTCAGTCATGCAGTTTAAGCGTTATGATGAAAGTAAAGATTTGGCATTGGATTGCCCTACATTAACCTTAACCAAGCCCTTATATCTAAAAATGATTACAGGTCAAATAGAAGGGGTAAAAGTCCTGCTTTCTAAAGACAGTAAAGTCAAAGGTAATCCACTGAAAATTGGAAAATTCTTTGCAATGTTTAAACGTCCAGATTCAATTTTCCCGATTGTGACTCGACCAAATGGCTAAGCTCAAATAAGTAAAGTCGAAACTTAAATTAATAGATCCAAAGAAATGGGTGAAATTATCAACTTGGTTCTCCCAATCTTATAACAGGAATACAAGAAATTATTTCTTGTATTCCTCTTTAAAATTAAAAGTAAGCTATATGTATTTTAACTCTATTGATACTTTATTAAATGGTTTTTGAATTTTTATACTTTATTTTCGATGGAGATATTTTTATTAGTAGCTTGTTTAAAAAAGATTTGTTTATTTTTCTATTAATTGCTTCTAAATAATAACTTCAATATTTTTGTGGTTAAAAGGCAAGGGGGTATTATGATGTGTTTTTTATTGAAAATAAGCTTTTATATTAGTTTTCTTC
>OJXO01000215.1_pt1 | contig 14711 bp, 15 predicted proteins | sample 1600721 | NCBI WGS metagenome assembly OJXO01 (sample SAMN04436634, study PRJEB24849) | human gut metagenome | biome: human gut; feature: NICU; material: stool | host: Homo sapiens | place: USA: Saint Louis, MO | collected 2010-01-30
CACATATACTGAACCCGAATAGTTCAAGCATTTGGGCCAGTTAAACTATGTCTAACCAGCCATCAATATTATTAAAAATTAACTTTTACACTCAGGCCTGCCACCCAAGCATCATCGACTTCTTTCACACCAGCAGGTTGATGGATATATTGAATGTTTGGACGTAACATAACGGCCGGAGACCATTGATAGGTATAGTTCAACTCGACATTTAACTCGTCGTCTTGAATTGGAATATAGTCAGATGCAATCGAATCATAGCTATAGTATCCACGACTTTCGTTTGTCGCGATCTGTTTATCTTTAGCACGGTCATTGACTACATAATTGGCAATACCAAAACCAATCGAATCATTTGGACGGCTATCAAACGGTCCCTTATACCAAAGAGCAAGTTGTTGTGTACTTTGAACAAAAGTCGTTGCTTTATCATTTACAACGCCATTAAAACTTACATATAAACCGCGTTTCGGATCTTGGCCGGCATGGCTAAGTTGTTGCTGTGCATTAATCCAGAAGCTTTGTTTTCCGTCATGCACTTTACCCGCAGTTTTAATATCATTTGCTTCTGCGGTTGAGTACAGCGCACCTACTTTATATTCACCCGGTAAACCATTAAAAGTAGCAAGTTTTGGTTTCCATGCAAGTTCAACTGGTATGGTAGCGCCCTTGACGTTATTCATATCCAGATTAAAACCATCACTGTTTGATTCGGTTTTAATATTGTCTGGATTGACCTCATACACACCAACACCTAAAGTCCACTCAGGTGCAAACTGATATTTAACGTTTGCAGCCCAAACACCGACTGGTGAGTTATACCAAATTGAACCAATTGATTTTCCTAACTGCCCACCGCAAAGCAATAAGTTCTGAAACTCACATTGAGAACTATTAAAGTCCTCTGACATTCCCATACGACCAAATTTGACCTGTACAGTATTATCAACAAAGCCCTTCTTCACCCATGCTTGGGATAAACGCCAAATTTTCCCGCGACCATAAATTTCTTGAGCATTGCCCAATTGGCTAGAACGTGGGTCTTTAATACGCTCAAGAGTTAATGCATTACCATCACGTTTAGTCACGACTAGGCTCGCTGTTGTATCTTTCCAACCAGCAATTTTTTCTAAATCGAAGTTGGCACCTAAAGAAAGTTGTGCGGCATTTTCAAAAGTATTGCTGTCGTTATAACCACCATCTAAATTGGTGGCGCTTTGGCTCATAATAGAAGCAGTAAATTTATAGCCCTGTTGCTCTAATTGCTGGCGTTTTCCATTCCAATCACCAAGCAACCATTGACGGTCTTGTGACCACGGCTCATTTGCAAGTGCAAATTGGCTGCCTAATACAGCAATTGTTAGCACACTCAATTTCATTACATTTGGCATTTCAAGTCCCTTTTGTCTTTTCTGAAATGCGCCCCTGTTTTGAGGCGCTTTATTTTTTGTTATTTAACTTGCACAAACCCGAGCTCAGATGTAGCACCAAAGCGATCAGTCACATTTGCTGTAATTGAGGCAACTTTTACAGACGGCTTCCAATTCGCTTTTGCGACCCCTTGTGCATCTGTAGCAACAGTTATTGTTCCTAAATATTGCTCAGCTTCTTTTGAAGTCGCTTTTTGGTTGCCAAAAAACTCAACTTGATAGCGCTGGTTTGGTAAACCATTAACTTCGATATTAACTGAACCATTATTTGCTGTTAACTTAGGTGCTTTAATACCCTGATTCGGCTGAGCATTACAGCCTTGCTCATTTGGCTGAGTACATGTTTTTTGTTGTTTAGATGGGTCGACAACCACACCACCACCACGAGAACCTACAAATCCTGCATGCTCAAGTGCAGGAACTCCAAATACAATTGCCCCTAAACGCTGATCTGGTACACATGAACCACCTGCTTCACAACGTTTAATATCTTTACCATTGTCCCAAATCAGGTTTTTAGTCAATGTAATTCTTGCATTTGCGTCTTTTTCAGAGCGAATGGCTACACCAATACGGTTACCATGTACTTTATTGCTATCAAGAATGTTGCCATCACCCGTCATATTGAAGCCAATCGAGTTATTGGTCATTTCGTTATAGGCGATATAGTTACGTTTGCCCCAGTTAATCTGTAAGCCATCTGAATAGTTTTCGAATTTATTACCAACTACGGCATTGTCATTACCCCACAAAATTTCAATACCTTGTGATGGTTCAGGATTTGCTTTTGTTGAAACAAAATGGTTATTCGCAATTAAGTTAAATGCTGCACCACGTGTCAGTTCTAAGCCATCACCATTGTCTTGGAAAATGTTATCTAAGACTTTGTTGTTATTAGTCGTGGTTGCAGTTGGGTTACCTTTACCATCATCACCCGTCAACATAACACCAGCACCGCCGTAGTTATTACTAATACGGTTATGTTGAATCAGGTTATTGCTCGAGCGGTTAATCAATACCCCAATACAGAAGCGATGAATGTCTAAACCTTTTAAAGTGACATTGTTGACGTCACGTAGTACCAACCCCGGTAAAGTCATGGTACGTACATTGGTGCCGTACTGCTCAGGGTTTGCACCTGGACAAGCTTTTGCACCTTCGCCTTTAATATAATTTGAACCATCAATTGCAATATATTCGCCAGTTTTATCCCACTGAGTACCAATGATTTTGACAGGTGCTTTAATCTCAGGAAGTGCGCTGTTTAATTTAATCGCATAAGGTGCTTTGCCTACTGCTTGAATCAAAATGTCGCTAGCTTCGCTTGGGTTTGCATTGGCTTGTTCAATTGCCCAGCGTAAAGAGCCTTTATTGCTATCGTCTTGATAACGGTCAACCACATAAGTTTGTGCTGCCGCTACTCCTGAAACCATCAAACCTAATGCAAGAGTAGTTAAACGTAATGTATTCATTTCATCATATCCTTATGATTTATGGGTTTGTTGGTTGAACTGTTTGTAAAATCTGTTTGAGCTTGGTCACATCAATTTGACCCGGTGCAGAAGCCTGCCCAATCATGCCAAAGCTATAACTTCCGCCCATATTGGCAGTCGCAACACGAGAAATCGTACCTAATTGCCCCATCGACATTGTCAATAATGGCTTAGTGGTTTGCTGGCTTACCTTTAAAGTTGCGTTCATTAAAGTGAAAACGTCTTGTTTAGATTTAGGCATTACAGCAATTTTGAGAACATCTGCGCCCATTTGATCTTGTTTTAACAAGCGTTTTTCAATTTCATCTTGGCTTGGTGTTTTTTGGAAGTCGTGATTAGACATGACAACGAGCACTTTCTTTTGATGTGCTTTTTGAACAATTTCTGAAACTACTTTTTGATCACGGAACATTTCAACATCTAACCAATCCATGAACGGATTCTTTAAGTAAGCTTGATAAGTCTTACCATAATCAGCATCGCTAATTTCAAGCTGGCCCCCTTCGTTTTTGGTACGAATAGTGGCAATCATTGGCTTATTGCCTAAAATCTTTTTCAGCTCATGACCTAAGGCAATGACTTGTTTTGTATCGCTGGCAAAGCTTAATAAATCGATACGGAACTCTGCTAAATCAGCATCTGCTGTATTTGCAATGACTTGAGCTTGTGCCAATGCTTGTTCTTTAGTTTGTGCGGTAATCGGAACAATCGTTTTAACGGCTGTGGCAGTAGGCTGTGTTTGAGCATTTAAAGTAACTGGCTCAGCATTTGCCTGTGCTGCGAAAAATGGGAGTGCAAGCAAACTTAGGCTTAATAATGTTTTCATGTTCATAGGTTCATCCTTAAAAAGGCTACACGCATCCTTGAATAATCAGGTGTAGCCTTGGGTGTTTCTTAGATATCAAAAAATACAGTTTCGTCATCGCCTTGAATACGAATATCAAAGCGGTAAACAACCTCACCATTTTCTTCAAAACGTTTCGCAATAAGTGTTTGGCGACGTGGTGCCCATTCAATGCTATTTAGAATTGGATCGTTAGCATTTGCTTCAGCTTCATCTTCAAAATAAACACGTGTATGAAGACCCAAGTTAATACCACGAGCGAAAATCACTAATGCAATATGAGGTGCCTGAATTGAACCTTTACGGCCTGCTGTCGCACCCGGTTTAATTGTATTAAAGCTCCAAACGCCTGTTTCAAAATCGGCACCTGTACGGCCCCAACCCTGAAATGCCAGGTCAGCTTTTTGCTCACGCGTATCTGCCTGACTTGGATAAATACCATTTGCGTCGGCCTGCCAAATCTCAATGAGTACATCACGTAGCGGTAAACCTAATCCGTCAAACACTTGACCTTCAAGACGAATACGCTCACCTTTTGTCTGGTCTTGAACCAACTGGTTATTAAAGTTATTTTCAAAAACTTCAATACCGGCCTGTTGTGGCAATAAACCAATGTGAACGTAAGGACCACCTGTTTGAGATGGAGTTTCTTTTAATTCCTGAAAATTCCAGTTGTTCATGCTCGTGCTCCCGATTAAGTCAAATCATTTTCGAAGTAAGTCGCTCGACGTCCACGTAAAGTGATGTCAAAACGGTAACAACGGCTATCTGCTTCGATAAAGTTGTTTTTATCTTCTAGTGCAATCAAGGCACGACGTTGATCTTCAGAAGGAATCGTTTTTAAGATCGGACAAGTATCAATGAGCGTATCGCCTTCAAAATAAAACTGCGAAATCAGGCGCTGAGCCCAACCATCAGCAATTAAAGAGAAATGAATATGTGCAGGACGCCATTCATTAATACGGTTACGCCATGGGTACGGACCAGGTTTAATGGTACGGAAAATATAAAAACCGTTTTCATCAGTTAAGGTACGACCACAACCACCAAAGTTAGGGTCCATTGCACCAATAAACTTATCGTTTGGATGGCGGTAACGACCAGAAGCATTGGCTTGCCATACTTCTAGAAGTGCATTTTTTACAGGACGACCAAATTGGTCACGAACATAGCCATGAACAATGACACGCTCACCAATTGGCAAACCATCTTTGGCATAGTTCAAAATCAAATCGTTATCTTTTGGGCCAAACAGATTTGAAGAAAAATGCGGCGCAGTGACTTCTGTTAAAGTCTCATTAATTGAGATCAATGCATTTTTTGGCGAACGTAATACACTTGTTTTATAACCTGGCGTATACGCTGGTGGATGATCATCTGTATTACGTTGGGCGTAAGCACCCCAGCTATGTTGTGACATCTTTATCTCCTTAATCCTGTTCTTTCGCTGCAATTGGGTTTACTTCTATCCCCAACTCTTTAAAGACTTCTTCAGCCATATGCATTGCAGCGTTTGCAGCAGGTAAACCCGCATAGAGTGAACTGTGTAAGATCAGCTCTTTTAAATCTTCTTTAGTTACACCGTTGTTGAAACAAGCACGTAAATGCATGCGTAGTTCATCTTCGCGGCCCAGTGCCAATAAAATTGCGATAGTCACTAAACTACGGGTATGACGTGGTAAGCCTGGGCGAGACCACACTTCACCCCATGCATAACGGCTAATAAAATTTTGGAAATCCTGGTTAAAGTCATTTAGGTTCTGCAAAGACCGACCAACATGTTTTTCACCCAAAACTTCAGTCCGCACCTCAATGCCTTGTTTATAGCGTTGTTCATCATTCATTGTGATAGACCTCTATTAAGTTGCATCGGTATGCGCAACAATTGATTTAATAAATACCGCAACAGCAGCAGCGGTCGCTGGAATGAGTAATAAACTAAGAATGGCGGTAAACGACCAATCATTACCGAGTAACACAGCTCCAATCCACGCACCAAATACCGCACCAAAACGCCCAATACCCGTCATCCAAGACACACCAGTTGCGCGGCACTGAGTTGGATAGAAGCGTGCACTTAACGCCGGCATCGAAGATTGCGCACCATTAATGGCGATACCCGCACAAAGTACCAATACTGCAAGTAAGGTTGAGTTGCCTAAGCTTTGACCGACAGCAATTGCAAATAGACCTGCGGCAAAGTAGAAAATGGCGATAACTCGGTTCGGGTTGAATTTGTCCATTGCCCAACCAATAAACAATGCACTCACCACACCACCGAACTGGAACAAACCGCCAATAAATGCAGCGCGCTCCATCGAAGCACCTGTTTCACGCATAAGTGTTGGTAACCAACTTGTTAGCAAGTAAACAACCACGAGTCCCATGAAGTAAGTCACCCAAAGCAAAACCGTACCTTTGGCATATGGCTTAGAAAACATAATTCCAAAGACATTTTTCTTTTGAACAACTTCTGTTTTTTCTTCAGGCACATGAAATGCTGTCGCATTTTGAATCTGTGCTGGTGCAATATGGTTTAAGATTTTGCGTACTTTTTCTGGATTCTTACCTTTCACAATTAAAAAGCGGTAAGACTCAGGTAACACCAAAATCACTAAAATCATTAAAATTAAAGGTGACCAGCCGCCGAGCAAAAATAAACTATGCCAACCGTAGGTCGGGATAAGCCAACTGCTAATAAAACCACCTGTAGCCATACCCAAGTTGTAGCCACAGAACATACATGTCACGAGTAATGAGCGAATGCGGGTTGGACAGTACTCAGAAAATAAAGTGGTCGCATTCGGCATCGCTGCGCCAAGCCCAATACCTGTCAAAAACCGTAAAACGACAAGGCTATCCAAGTTGGTTGCATAAGCAGATGCCAAGGTGAACCCACCAAATACAAGCATCGAAAAGGCTAAAACAATTTTGCGGCCAAAGCGGTCAGCTGTCGGGCCAGAAACTAAAGCTCCAATAATCATTCCACCAAGTGCGGCACTCATCACCGGCCCTAACTGAGAACGGTCAACGCCCCAGTCCTGAGCCAATGCTGGAGCGATAAAACCCATTGCAGCTGTATCGATACCATCAGTAAAAATAATTAAGAAACAGATGATTGCGATCATCCATTGATATTTACTAAGTGGAGCATCATTAATCAGTGCTTGAGCATCGATGCTTTTGCTTGGTGTAGCGTAATCCTGAGACGCCATATTTGCCTCCTTAAGGCCAATTCCTTTTAAATTACTAAGCGATTAGATTTGCTGAATAAATCTAGTCAATTCCTGAGTAAATCTTTGTGGTTGCTCAATATTAGAAAGATGAGATGCTTCAAGTTTTGCAAGCTGGCTATTATTAATTGCTTTCTGCATAAATTCGGCATCTGCCACTGTCGTTACCGGATCTTCTGTTCCTGCAATCAGTAGCGCTGGAATTTGGATTTGTGCAATTTCATCTCTCAAATCGGCATACGCTAAAGCGCGACATGCATTGGCATAACCTTGTGCTGGCGTGTTTGCGAGACTTTGAATCGTTGTCTGTGCAACCACATTATGCTGATAGTCAAATTTTTCGCTGAACCAGCGGGTATGGGTAGTTTTAACTAGCTCGGCTAAACCATTTTTTTCCACCGATTCAGCACGACTTAACAAAGCCTCGGTTTGACCAATTTTGGCTGCTGAGTTTGCAACTGTAATGCTATTAAAACGATTTGGATGATGAATACCCAACCACAGCCCTGTAATTCCGCCCATTGAAATGCCGCAAAAATGAGCTTTTTCAATATTCAAGGCATCTAAAATATCAACAACATCTTCAGCTAAGTTTTGCAATGTGGTGTCACTAATTACATCACTTTCACCATGACCACGTGTGTCGTATGTAATGACATTAAAATGACTTTTTAATTCATTCAGCTGAGGTTGCCACATACCATGGTCTGTTCCTAATGAATTAGAAAACATAAGCACAGGAGCATCTTTTAGACCATCTGTATAAACTGCTAACTGTTTTCCTTGACGATTGCTAATAGTCTGTTTCACTTTGACTCTCCTTGTGCTTCTTTCAAAACCGCATCAATCTGTTGCTGAATATTGCCTAAATAGTTTTCTGGTTTGAAAATATTCCTTATCTCTTCTTGGCTAAACTGCCCTTTTACTTCATCTAGTTGACTAACAACATCAAACAAATGCTGATTTTGTGCTACTGCTGTTTTACATGCAGCTTCAACCAAATGATGAGCATTTAAACGTCCAATCTTGGGTGCAAGTGCCATCATCACCGCTTCTGCCATAATTAACCCGTTGGTACACTCAAGGTTCTGTTGCATATGCTCAGCATTAACTTCAAAACCTTGTAGAACTTCACCAGTACGGCTTAATGCTCCAGCACAAAGCTGAAAGATTTCTGGAATTGCTAACCACTCTGCATGCCATGCACCTAAGCTACGTTCATGTTCCTGTACCATGCTTTGATAAATGCTAGACATCAGTGCTGGTACACGATTCGCCGCGGCCAATACGGATGCTGCCGCAACTGGATTACGCTTATGAGGCATGGTCGATGAACCACCACGACCCTTTGCAGTTGGTTCAAACAACTCTGCAATTTCGGTTTGCATCATCAGTGACCAATCACGTGCCATTTTTCCGGTATTACCGACCATGATGCCAAGCACACTTGCAATTTCTACAATACGATCACGCTCACCATGCCATGTACTTGTTGGTACAGTCAGATTCAGTTGCTTCGCAAATGCGCTGACCACAAGCGAACCTTGGTCTTGCAAAGAAGCTAATGAACCCACAGCACCGCCTAACTGAGCAGTGAGCACACGTGATTTCATAGCTTGTATACGCTCTAAATCACGTTTAAATGCAGAAGCCCAACGAGCAAGTTTATGTCCCAAGGTAATTGGTAAAGCTTGCTGTAACCATGTACGCCCAATCATAACTTGATGGCGATATTGCTTAGCTTGTTCTAACGCAGTGCTGTAGCACTGTTGAAGTTGAGCTTCAATAATCTTCAACGCATCACGACATTGCAAAATACAAGCTGTGTCTAAAATATCCTGACTGGTTGCGCCCCAATGCACATAACGTGAAGCATCTTCATCAATATCTTTAACAATTGCCGTAAGCTGTTTTACAAATGGAATTGCAATATTTCCAGCTAAGCCAGTTGCTACCGCCAAAGCGGAAAAATCAAACTTGTCTAGTGCATGCTCAGCTACTTGGGCAATGGTATTTGCTGCCTTTTGAGGAATCACGCCAACTTGTGCCTGCGCTTGGGCTAACGCAACTTCAACCTGAATCATGTAAGTGACTAAAGATGAGTCACTAAAGATGTCAGTGACGTCTTTTTGGTAAAACAAGCTGGCATATAACTGGCTCATGACTAGACTCTCTCAATAATCAATGCGATGCCTTGACCTACACCAATACACATTGAACACAAGGCATAACGACCACCTGTCTGTTCAAGCTGGTTTAGGGCTGTAGTCACTAAGCGTGCACCTGATGCACCAAGTGGATGGCCTAATGCAATGGCACCACCGTTTGGATTTACCTTGTCAGAGTTGTCTGGTAAGCCTAAATCACGGGTCACGGCCAAAGCCTGTGCAGCAAACGCTTCATTGAGCTCAATTACATCCATCTGCTCTAAAGTTAGGTTGGCTTGTTTAAGTAATTTTTTAATCGCTGGTGCCGGAGCAAAACCCATAATGCGTGGTTCTACACCTACGGCTGTTGAAGCAATGATCTTGGCACGCGGTTTTAAGTTGTATGCCTGAACTGCCTCATCAGAAGCAATCAGTAGAGCTGCTGCACCATCGTTGATGCCTGAGGCATTCCCCGCAGTGACTGTGCCATCTGCTTTAACCACAGGTTTAAGTTTGCTTAAGCCTTCAAGCGTGGTCGATACACGAGGATGCTCATCGGTATCAATCACCACAGCATCACCTTTACGCTGAGGGATTTCAACTGCCACGATTTCTTTAGAAAAAAAGCCTTTGGCTTGCGCGCTTGCGGTGCGTTGTTGGCTCACCAAGGCAAACTGGTCCTGATCTGCACGATTAACGTTGAACTGTTCAGCCACGTTTTCGGCAGTCTGGGGCATGGTGTCTACACCATACAATTCTTTAAGTTTAGGGTTAATGAAACGCCAGCCCATAGTGGTGTCCTCAATCTTCTGGCTACGGCCAAAAGCACTGTCTGTCTTACCCATTACATAAGGTGCACGGCTCATGCTTTCCACACCACCAGCAATTACCAAGTTCGCTTCACCTGCTTTAATGGCACGGGCAGCAATGGCAATGGCATCGAGTGATGAACCGCATAAACGGTTAATGGTGGTTGCCGGAACCTGATACGGTAACCCAGCAAGCAGTGCTGACATACGGCCGACATTACGGTTATCTTCACCGGCTTGATTGGCACAGCCATAAATCACATCATCGACCTGTTCCCAATCTACATTTGGGTTACGCTGCATGAGCGCTTTAATCGGCACAGCGCCAAGGTCATCGGCACGGACGGGTGCAAGGCCACCGGCATAACGGCCGAATGGAGTACGGATGGCATCGATGATATAAGCGTTTTTTAATGTCATTTCCCTACTTCCTTACCCTTGAGTCGCATCAATCAAAGTTGCACCGGTTAAAGCCTGTAACTCATCAAAGCTAAGACCTTCAACTTTCTCAATCACCTTTAAACCATCTTTGGTCACATCAATCACACACAGGTCAGTATAAATACGGTCAACACAATGTTTGCCCGTTACCGGATAGGTCAGCTCAGCGACAATCTTCGGCTCACCTTGTTTGGTGACGTGGTCCGTAGTGATAAATACTTTCTTGGCACCAACCGCCAAATCCATCGCACCACCTACGGCAGGAATCGCATCTGGTGCACCCGTGTGCCAGTTGGCCAAGTCACCATTGGCTGCCACCTGAAAGGCCCCAAGTACAGCAATATCAAGGTGTCCACCACGCATCATCGCAAATGAGTCGCCATGGTGGAAAAAGCTGCCACCTTCAAGCATGGTCACAAACTCTTTACCCGCATTAATCAGTTCAGGGTCTTCTTCACCTGCCGCTGGTGGCGGGCCAAAAGCCAACAGGCCATTTTCAGAATGTAGAAAGACATCTTTGTCAGCAGGTAAGTAGCTGGCAATCTTGGTCGGTAAGCCAATGCCCAAGTTCACATAGGCGCCATCGGGAATATCTTGTGCCACACGTTGTGCAATCTGGTCACGGCTGAGTTTCTGGTAGCTCATGTTATTTCTCCTTATTGCTTACTGTGCGGGCTGTACTTGTACAACATGCTGTACAAAGATACCTGGGGTAATGATGTGTTCCGGATCTAATCCACCCAGTTCAACCACTTCAGAGACCTGGGCAATGGTGACATCAGCAGCCATGGCCATGATCGGGCCAAAGTTACGTGCAGATTTACGGTAAACCAGATTGCCCCAGCGGTCGCCCTTATAGGCTTTAATCAGGGCAAAGTCAGCCTTGATCGGATACTCAAGCACGTAATCTTTACCATCAATATGACGGGTTTCTTTGCCTTCAGCTAAAAGTGTTCCAAAGCCAGTTGGGGTAAACACCGCCCCAAGGCCCATACCTGCTGCCTGAATACGGCACGCCAGATTGCCTTGCGGTACCAGTTCAAGTTCAACCTTTCCGGCACGGTACAGTTCATCAAACACATAAGAGTCAGACTGACGTGGGAAAGAGCAAATCACTTTTTTAATAGAACCGGCTTTGAGCAGTTTAGCCAGACCATAATCCCCATTACCGGCATTGTTGCTCACAATGGTCAGGTCCTTAACGCCAAGTTCAATCAGACCGTCAATGAGTTCAGCGGGTTGTCCTGCGGTACCAAAACCACCAATCAGGATGGTTGCACCATCTTTAATCTGCGATAGAACCTCGCTTAGTGAGGACTTACTTTTGTCAATCATGTGAGAAACCTTAGAGCATGAGGTAACGTGATGTATTACTACCGCTAAAAATTTATTGAAATTCTTAATGGTAGTAATAAATGGAGTAAATTTTGTGAGTCAAAAGCGAACTTTTAACTCACATACGCTTTCAATTAAGCACTAGCGCGACGGCGTTCAACTTCAGTTGAAGGAGCAGCAGCGGCTTCTTTAACCAGTTCAATGTTAAATGTGATGTGTTTGAAAGCGTGATCTAAACCACGGCGTTGAATTTCAGCAGGATCTGTGACATCTACTGCTGTTGCTACTAAACCGTCACGAGTAGCGAAGGCAAAGTCATCCCATAAATACTCATCACCCTCAATGTTGAATTGAGTAGTCAGCTTGCGGTAACCCGGTGCAGAAACGAAGTAGTGAACGTGAGATGGACGGTTACCATGACGGCCTAACTTGTTAAGAAGAGCCTGTGTTGTACCTTCAGGAGGGCATCCATAACCAACTGGCATAGTGGTTAACGCTACATATTTACCATCTGCATCGGTGAAAATGGTACGGCGTAAGTTAAAGTCAGATTGTGACTTATCAAAGAATGAATAGTTACCTAAACTGTTGGCATGCCATACTTCAACTTTGGCATTTTCAATAATATTGCCATCAGTGTCGGTTACCGTACCTTCAATAATTAAGGTATCGATTTTGCCAGTCTCGGTTCCGTCATCCATACGTGCAAAGCCAACTGATTCAGGTGCGCCAGCAACATAAAGTGGACCTTCGATAGTACGAGGTGTACCGCCTGTAATACCAGCTTTGGCATCTGCTTCATCTGCACGTAAGTCAAGGTAATGTTCAAGACCTAAGCCTGCTGCCAAAAGGCCAAGTTCATTTGCTTGACCTGCATCGGTAAAATATTCCAAACCTTTCCAAACTTCAGAAGGCTGGATGTCTAAATCTTCAATGGCTTGAAATAAATCCCCAAGAAGGCGCACTACAATTTGTTGAACACGTGCATCAACTTCGCCTTTTGCAGTGTCGACATTCATTTGTTTTACAAGCGCATCAATTTGTTGACGGTTCATACTAAAACTCCTTAAGTATGCAATACGGTTTTGGGTGGCAGCGCTGCGGGCATTTTGTTTTGCTAGCGAATAATTGCCGCCACGTTCCTTGTTACCTTCTGAATAATCTGCTTGGTTTTTAAATGGACTTCAGAGATCGCATTTAAAAAATTCTTTCTATTTACGAATCATCATCACGAACAGAAGATGGATGACGGTTAAGTGCCATCACTTCAATGTCCATATATGGATAGAGAGGTAAACCTTGTAAAATGTTGTGCAATTCTTCATTGCTCTCTACATCAAAAATACTGATGTTCGAGTACTGACCTGTAATTCGCCAGATATGACGCCATTTACCTTGGCGTTGTAAGTCTTGCGAATAAGCCTTTTCAACGGCCTTAATTTCATTTGCTTTGTCGGCTGGCATATCAAGTGGAATATGCACATCCATACGTACATGAAATAACATGGGAAACTCCTTATCCTGTTGCCTTAACGACGTAATTTCTCAATCTTATCTTCATCAATTTCAATGCCTAAGCCCGGAGCTGTCGGCAAATGCAATTCAAAGTTTTCGTAACGTAGCGGCTCTTTTAAAATTTCTTCGGTAAGTAATAACGGACCAAATAATTCAGTGCCGAACGCTAACGTTTCAAAAGTTGCAAATACATGGGCCGATGCAATACTTCCTACAGGACCTTCAAGCATAGTGCCGCCATATAGGTCGATACCAGCCAAACCAGCAATTTTGCCAACTTCACATGCTTCGATCAGGCCACCAGATTGTTCAATTTTTACGGCAAATACATCTGCACCGTGATTTTTTGCAATACGGTATGCGCTGTCAGGTCCAGTTAAAGCCTCATCAGCCATAATGGCTACATCAAAACGTTGGGTGAGGCGAGCAAGTGCTTCGGTATTTTGAATGGCACATGGCTGTTCGATTAAATCGATTCCACCATCTTGGAGCTGTTGAATACCATGAATACACTCAAGTTCTGACCATGCACGGTTTACATCTACACGTACACTAACATCAGCCCCTAATGCTTTTTTAATAGCAATCACATGGTCAACATCTTGCTGTAAAGGACGCGCACCAATTTTAAGTTTGAACGTGTTGTGGCGCTTTAGCTCAATCATTTTGCGAGCTTCAGCAATATCTTTTTCCGTGTCACCAGACGCAAGCGTCCAAAGCACAGGTAAACTATTACGCAGACGTCCACCTAAAACTTCGCTTAATGGCACACCTAAACGTTTGGCCTGAATATCAAGTAGGGCAGTCTGAATGGCACACTTAGCAAAGCGGTTACCATTAATATTTTTACGAATCAGTTTTAGTGTTTGTGCAACATTTAAATCTTTAACTGATGTCAGTAATGGTGCAAAGTAGGTATCAATATTGGCTTTGACACTCTCAGGACTTTCTTCACCATAGTTCAGCCCACCAATGGTGGTGGCTTCACCCCAACCGACAATACCATCCGTGGTCGTAATTTTAACGAGTACCAAAGTCTGGGTACGCATAGTAGTCACAGACAACTGGTGAGGACGGATAGTTGGAATATCCACAAGTATGGTTTCTATGGTTCTATACATGAAGTTTCAACTATTACGAACTTGTTTGTATACCATAGAAGAATGTAATAGCCTAAAATAGATATAGAACGGTATTTTAAGATACTAAAAAGGTATATTAATGGAATTAAGACATCTACGTTATTTTGTTACCGTTGTTGAAGAACAGAGTCTGACGAAAGCCGCAGAAAAGCTTTTTATTGCTCAACCACCTTTAACACGCCAAATCAAAAAACTAGAAGAAGAATTAGGGATCGATTTATTCGAAAAAGGCTCTCGTCCGTTAAAAGTAACGGAAGCAGGGCTGTTTTTTTACCAGCATGCGGTGCAAATTTTGACGCACACCGCTCAAGCTGCTTCGATG
>OJXO01000216.1_pt1 | contig 14684 bp, 15 predicted proteins | sample 1600721 | NCBI WGS metagenome assembly OJXO01 (sample SAMN04436634, study PRJEB24849) | human gut metagenome | biome: human gut; feature: NICU; material: stool | host: Homo sapiens | place: USA: Saint Louis, MO | collected 2010-01-30
CCAAAGCAAATGCAAACAGGACCTGCAATGCGAGGAGATCAGAATATCTTGGTAATGCATCAAAGCTTATTAGCCCAAGCAAATCGAGATGATTTAAAACAGGTTTATCAACTTTTAAGTGATGGCATCGTAAAGCGCCATCACTCATCTTAATTTTAAGAGGTTAAGGTTGACCGTTATTGCCCCATTTTAAAAAGCCTTTACGCTGATTTAAACGTTCAAAATATTGGTCGACATGTTTAAGCGCTGGATGGTCAAAAGGAGTTGCTTTCCAGCGTTGTACAGACAGCCCAATTGGTATATCAGCTAGGGTAAACTCAGTACCTGCAACATAGGCTTGAGTTTTTGCAAGTTGTTGATCGAGAATCTGCATTTGTTTATTCCACTGATCAATACCTTGTTGTAACAAATTCGGGTCCTGATGAAGGGCTGAATGTCGAATGAGCGACATAAATGCATAAGTCCAACTGTTATTCAGTTCTATAGCTTGCCAATCAACCCACTGGTCAATAATAGCTCTTTGTTTAGCTTGAGTTGGGTAGAGTATATGATTTTTATCATAAGCATTTGCTAGATAACGTATAATGCTATTCGACTGCCAAAGGACTAAGTCGCCATCTAAAATCACTGGAATTTGTCCATTTGGATTTAATTCCAAAAATTCAGGAGATTGAGCGGAGCGGAAGCCTATACCCCAATCTTCTCTCTCATATGTAAGATTTAATTCGTCACATAGCCATAAGACTTTGCGAACATTAATAGAATTATCACGCCCTAAGATTTTTAACATGTGTTGTCCTTAGTATTTTTTAGTATGGCAAGTACCTTTTCTATAAATAACGAGATTGAGTTCAATTGGCAATCTTTAATTAGTCAGAAAAATGGACAAGATAAGTTATAGGTTTATTTAATTTTTAATATTGAAATGAAAAGGGCCTAGTTTGTTACTAAGCCCTGTTTCTTACTTAATCTTCTTAAAGATAAAGTCATTAATCTTATGACCTGACTCAATGCCACGGCGTTCAAACTTAGTTACTGGGCGCCATTCTGGTCTAGGATAGCTGTTGCCTTTACCCGCCAAGTTTTCAAGGTTTGGACGGTTGTCTAAAACATCTAACATCCACTCAGCATACGGTTCCCAGTCTGTTGCAGCGTGGAATGTGCCACCAAGCTCAAGTTTTTGTTCAACCAATTGCATACGTTCATGAATAACGAAGCGGCGTTTGAAATGACGTTTTTTTTGCCAAGGGTCTGGGAAGTAAAGTTGTACGCAGTTGATACTGTTGTCAGGCATTTCACGTAGTACTTGAATTGCGTCAGCATCGAGTACTCGTAAATTTTTAAGCTCTGCCATACCTGCTTCATAGACACATTGAGCAATGCCCGGTACATGGACTTCAATACCCACATAGTTGCGTTCAGGGTTCGCTTTAGCCATAAGTACTAAAGAACGGCCCATACCGAAACCGATTTCAACTGTTAAAGGGCGCTCTGGATGCTCGAAGTGCTGACGTAAGTCACCCACGGGATATTCCAAAATTAAATCGCGATGTTGTTCTAAAGCCGTGCGTTGAGACGTATTGAGTGGGGCTGAACGACGCATAAACGTCACAATTTCACGGTGTTCAGGCAAATTGTCCAATTCTGCAATTTGCGTTTCTAACTGATCGATCGACATAACCTTGGCAATATTGAAATTCAAATGCGGTATTTTAAGTCTTCAGGTGGTCAAGTCAAATGTTTCGGTGTTTTTCTTCATGTAGATGTCATGATCAATATTTAAGCTAAGAGGCTAATTAAAACTCACATGAACATTTTTACTCATGAAAACTTTTCAATTAAAAACACTTTCGGTTTTTTTAAGTGCATTAGGTGCATTTTCATATAGTTCTGTTGCTCAGGCACAGCTCATGTTTAGCCAGTATGTTGATGGTAGCAGTAATAAAAAAGGGTTAGAAATTTATAACCCGGATGGTACTACCGTTAACTTGGCTGATTATGAAATTCAACAATTTAATAATGGTGGGACTGCGAAAACAGCCACTTTCCGTTTACAAGGTACACTTGCAAGTAAACAAATTTTTGGTGGGGCGTTCAGAGTTACAGACAGAACTTGGCAATAAAGTAAATCAAGTGGCTGCATTGTCTTTTAATGGGGATGATGCAGTTGTGCTTGTTTATAAAGGCACACCTGTAGATCGTTTTGGCCGTATTGGGGAGCAACCTGAGGCAGGATGGGGAACTGCCGTTTCAAGCTTGGGAAATAGCTTTAAACGTATTGAAACTGAAAATCCAGCTTTGAGTATTGATCCGACAGCGGCATTTGATTTGGACCATTCATGGACAGCATGGGCAAACCGAAATGATTTTACAAATCTATCAGGTACTACTACTCAGCCTCCTATTGAAACGGTCAGCTGTTCAAGCTCAGATACACCAATTGCCGATTTAGCAACATCAGCACAAAACCAGACTTATACCGTGCGTGGGGTAATTACTGCCGACTATCGTTATGCAAATGGTTTCTCAGGTTTTTATGTTCAAACACCTGATACGAAAGCACGTGCAAATGTGAGCAATGCCATTTTTGTTTATATTCCGAATAGTAGTACGGTGAAAGGTGGACAAATTGGTGATGAGGTTATTTTACGTGGCCGTTTAACCAGCTATCAAAATCAGCTACAGATTGACCAATTACAACAAGATATTCAAACCTGTAATAGCAATATGGCAAATCAGGTTCAGCCAATTAGCCTTGAACTACCATTTTCGAGCTTAACAGGCGGTTCAACCCATTCTCCGCAGCGTTATCAAGGCATGTTGGTGAAATTGCCTCAGACTTTAACGGTGAGTGAGAATTATAATTATGGTCGTTATGGTGAGTTATCGTTAAGTTTAGGTCGCTTATATATTCCAACCAATTTATATCCAGCGCTATCTCCTGAAGCTAAAGCTCTAGCTCAGAAAAATTTATTATCTAAAATTATTTTTGATGATGGTTATAACAACCAAAACCGTACGCCATGGTTACCTACAAATTTTAGTGCTGCCAATACATTGCGTTCAGGCTATCAGCTTAAAAATATCGAAGGGGTTTTAGAATATCGTTTTAACGGTTGGCGCGTACAACCAGTGCTTGGACGTACGCAACCAGAAGTTGTTACTCAAACAAATCCACGCCAGAGTGTCATTACAAAAAATGCCAATCATATTCGTGTAGCTTCATTTAATGTCTTGAACTATGACAATGGTGCAACAGGTTTCCCAACACAGCGTGGTGCAAACACACAAGCAGAGTTTGATAAACAGCACCGTAAAATTGTGAGTGCACTCAAATCGATTGATGCTGACGTTTACGGATTAATGGAAATTGACAACAATGGCTATGGCCCAAACAGCGCGATTGCTCATTTAACGAGTGCACTAGGTCCAGACTGGAAATATGTTATTCCTGAAAATCTGGATCGTTTAGGTAATGATGTTATTGCTGTTGCGATTATCTATAACAGTAAGCGTGTGAAGCCTTTAAATAAAGCTGTTGTGCTTGATTTAGGTGATAAAAACAGAACGACCTTAGCTCAAACGTTCCAAGCTGTCCGTGGTAATAAAACATTTACCGTTATTCCAAACCATTTGAAATCAAAAGGGTGTAGTGGAGTAGATGCTAACTCTTCTGATGCCGATCAAAATGATGGTCAGGGATGCTGGAATCCAACCCGTGTAAAAGCAGTTGATCAAATTGTGCAGTGGCTAGCAAAAAATCCAACGCAAGTGCCTAAGCAAAATGCTTTACTCGTTGGAGACATGAACAGTTATGCAAAAGAGGCGCCGATTTTGGCATTTGAAAAAGCCAATTATAAAGTCTTACTCAATGACGCTAAAGTTGGGCAAGGCGCTCAGGCGTACAGTTATGTTTTTGGTGTGGCAAGTGATGCAAATGGTAATGGTGGAGCGGGTAACTTAGACCATGCTATTGCTGATGCAGATTTATATCCAAAAGTAGTTCGTACTTTTGCTTGGCATATTAATGCTGACGAGCCGACGGTTCTAGATTACAACGAAGAATATAAAACTGATGAGCAAAAAGCTTTGTTCTATGGTGAAGATGCCTATCGTTCTTCGGACCATGACCCTGTGATTGTCGATCTAGATTTAAATGGCAAAGACTCGAATCAGCCAAATGATAACCAGAAAAGTCCAATTTTCGATTTCTTATCTCAATTAATGGAATGGATTAGCCAGCTTTTTAAACGTAGTTAAGGGTAAAAATGCATGATGTGAATGTGTTTTATCATATTTTAAACAATCGTCACGCAAGACAACTTGCAAGGGAAAACTTTTTCAAGAATATTAGGTAGTGTAAGTAATTTATAAATTTACGCTTTTTTACAATTAAGGAATTGTACAAACCTTGCAGGTTTTTTAGAACCAATTTAAAACGTTAATGTGAGATAACAAGGATCAGATATGAAATTATATTATTCGCCAGGCGCATGTTCTTTAGCTGCACATATTATTTTAAATGAAATTAATGTTGATTTTGATTTAGAACGAGTAAATTTAAAAACACATAAAACAGAAAAAGGTGCAGATTATTATGAAATTAACCCAAAGGGATATGTACCAGCTTTAGAAATTAATCCGGGATTAATTTTAACTGAAAACGTAGCGATTTTACCTTTCCTTGCTCAGCACGACCCTAAACAAGATTTGATTCCTCCTTCGGGCTTAGGCCGTGCGAAAGTATTAGAATGGTTGGGCTATTTAAATTCTGAACTGCATGATGCATACGCGGTATTTTTTGGGGCAGCGTTAACAAATGATGAAAAAACCAAAGCTTATGCTGAAATCGACCGTCTTTTAAAATATATCGATAATTATTTGGCTGAGTCGGATTATGACTATTTGGTAAATGATAATTTTGGTCCAGCAGATGCGTATTTATTTGTTTTAACAAATTGGTCAAACTCAATTGAGCATGATTTAACGCCATATAAACATATTATTGCCTTACGTAATAAAGTTGCAGAACGTCAGTCAGTACAAATTGCAATGCGTGATGAAGGTTTAATTTCATAAGCAATTTTCAAAAGCATTAAAAAAGCCCCTAAGCAATAGGGGCTTTTTTAATGCTAAAGCGAATTAGTGTTGAGCATCTTTTTTCACATCAGCAGCTGCATTTTCAACAGCTTGAGCTGTATCAGCAGTCGCTTTACGTGCAGTAGCTTCTGTTTCAGCTGCAGCTTTAGCAGTCGCATCAGCAGCGTGGTCAGCAGCAGCATCAATTTTAGCTGAAGCGTTGTCTGTTGCAGTTGCAATATCGCTCGCAGCTTGATCACCAGCAGATTTGATATCTGCTGTTGCTTGTTGAGCAGCATTTTCTAAGTGTTCACCTGTAGTAGCACCAGTTTCTGGAGCTTTATCTTTATTACAACCAACAAGGGCAACAGTCGCAGCAAGACCTAAAGCAACAAGTAATTTATTCATTGTGTTTTTCCTTCTAATTCATGGCATCCAAAATTATGGATGTCTAAAATATAAACATAAAGTAACTGATTAATAAAGATCAAAAATTGTTAAAAAGTTGTAACTCTCGTATTAAAAAAGCCTAGCATTTTGTAATGCTAGGCTTGAATTAAATGATAGTGATTTGACCAGTTTTACTGCCCAGAACGAATGATGTAATCAAACGCAGAGAGTGATGCTTTAGCGCCTTCACCTGTAGCAATAATGATCTGCTTGTAAGGTACAGTGGTACAGTCACCTGCAGCAAATACACCTTTTACATCGGTTTCGTTGCGGTCATTGACAATGATCTCGCCACGGTTGGTTAACTCAACCTCACTGTCTTTTAAGAAGTCAGTGTTTGGAAGTAAACCAATCTGTACAAAGATCCCTGCAAGCTCTACCACATGCTCTTCATCAGTTGCACGGTCTTTATATTTAAGACCGGTTACTTGTGAACCGTCACCCAATACTTCTGTGCTTAATGCATTCATAATCACAGTGGTGTTTGGCAAGCTATGCAATTTGTTTTGCAACACTTGGTCAGCACGAAGTTTGGTATCGAACTCAACCAGAGTTACATGCTCAACAATCCCTGCAAGGTCAATTGCTGCTTCAACACCTGAGTTACCACCACCAATCACGGCAACACGTTTGCCTTTGAACAATGGACCATCACAGTGTGGGCAGTAAGCAACACCACGGGTACGGTATTCAGCTTCACCCGGTACATTCATTTCTCTCCAACGTGCCCCTGTTGAAAGGATCACAGTTTTCGATTCAAGTTTTGCACCGTTTTCAAGTTCAACTTCAACCAAGCCATTTGCTGTTTGGTCTGCACCCGTGATTTTGCTGACACGTTGCAGGTTCATGATATCCACATCGTATTCACGAACATGTGCTTCCATTTCAGCAGCAAACTTAGGACCTTGTGTTTTTTGCACAGAAGTGAAGTTTTCAATGTCCATGGTATCCATGACCTGACCACCAAAGCGTTCAGCCACGATACCTGTGTTAATGCCTTTACGTGCCGCATAGATTGCAGCTGTTGCACCCGCAGGTCCACCACCAATCACCAATACATCAAACGCATCTTTGGCATTGAGTGCTGCTGCGTCTTTTTCAGCTGAATTGGTATCAAGTTTTGCCACAATCTCTTCAAGCGACATACGACCTTGACCAATGTGTTCATTGTCCTGGAAGACCATCGGTACAGCCATGATTTTGCGTTGTTCCACTTCGTCTTGGAAGAATGCACCATCAATCATGGTTGCCGTGGTGTTCGGGTTATAAATGGCAATCAGGTTAAGTGCCTGTACCACGTCCGGACAGTTATGACAGCTTAATGATACGAATACATCAAAGTTAGCTTTGAGGTTTAAGCCTTTAATCTGGTTAAGCACTTCATCCGATACTTTAGGTGCATAGCCAGACACTTGTAACAAAGCCAAGATCAAAGACGTAAACTCATGGCCCATTGGTAAGCCTGCAAAGAACACACGAGGCTGTTCACCTGCTTTAGCCACACCAAAGCTTGGACGACGTGTATTGTTACCGTCAAAACGGGCTGTTACCTTGTCAGAAAGCTCAGCGATTTCAGTTACTAATTCTTTAATTTGAGCAGCTTTATCTGATTCATCTAAAGCAGCAACTAATTCGATTGGACTTTCTAAACGTTCTAGGTAAGCTTTTAATTGAGTTTTAATGTTTTGATCTAACATCTGTTTTTACTCCAATGCATCCAAATTCTTTCAATAGATGCATAGTACGTTAAAACAATGAATAGGTAAAACAGTATATTTTTATATATTTGATCGGTTTTTTAGATTTTATTATTTCTTCAATCAAAAAAAGCCAACCTGAACTCATCCCAGCGCAGGTCGGCAAACTGGTTAAACTAGAGTAAGACCACACCAAATACAGCCCCAGCAATCAAAACATGCAATGGATGAACTTTTTTAATTAAAGATAATAAAGTTGCAATGACTACCATAATGATAAGTAAAGTATTTATTGCCGCTGCTTCAGAAATAATCCATGCACTGGCAAGCACAGTCCCCACAGTGACAGGTTGTAAAGCAAGCTGTAAAACACGGCGCCATTTCTTATCTTTGAATTTTGACCAGCCTCTCATCACAAATACAGTAATAAGAGATGACGGTAAAAATTTAGCAGTAGACGTCACCAATAGACCAGACAACCCTGCTACATGCCACCCTACCAAAGGTACAATCATCATATTTGGACCAGGTGCAGCTTGTGCCATGGCAAACAACGCACTAAATTCTTGCGCCGTCATCCAATGATGAATATCGACTACTTGGCGTTGCATTTCGGGCAAAATCGTATTCCCACCACCAAATGCGATAAGAGACAACTGAGTAAAAATGATTGCTAAAGTAAGTAGTACGGCACCCATTACACACGTCTCCAAATGATGGCTGAATAAAACGCAAGTAAAATCAGCATAGTCAAAAGTAAAGGAATTTTTAGAAAGGCAATGCTGACAATTGCCGCTACCACAACACAGATTGCTAATGGATTACGTAATAAAGGCTTAAGCATTTTCAGACCTGTGGCAACCAGAAGCCCTGCTGCTGCTGCTCCTAAACCTTCAAAAAGGTGTTTAACCATTAAGTTGTCTTGGAACTGCTCATAGACATAATGTAAAAGTACAACAATTACGGTAGGTGCGAAGATTAAACCAATGAGTGAGCTCACTGCTCCACGGACACCGCGAAACTCCATGCCAATCGCAACCGATAAATTAATAATATTGCCGCCCGGTAAAAATTGACACAGACCAAGTAACTCAGTGAATTTTTCAGGGCTTAACCAATGCCTTTGCTCTACAATAACTTTACGGGCTAAAGGCAGCACACCACCAAATCCAATTAAACCTAATGTTAAAAAACCTAAAAATAACTCTGTGCAAGTAGGAACAGTATCCTTCTGCACGGCAATCTCAACATGGTTCATTTTCGTTACTTTTCACTTTATCCGACCAAGATAGAATGGTACTTTTATGATATATCTACAAATGCTTTTATTTTCATTAACCATACCCTAAAGGTATTCCTATGCTCGATTTATATAAGCTTCATGCCTTTGTAGTGGTGGTTGAAGAAAGAAATATTACTCACGCGGCAAACCGTTTGTTTATTCAACAACCACCTTTAACGCGTTTACTTAAAAAACTTGAACAAGAACTCGGTACACAGTTACTTATTCGTCAACCGCGCGGGATTGAACCGACAGAAGCAGGTTTAGCATTATTTAAAGAAGCACAACTTTTATTAGAACATGCCCGCCATATTCCTCAATTGGTCCAAGATGTTAGCCAAGGTAAAACTGGACAACTCAATATTGGCTTTACAAGTTCCGCAGGTTTGCATCCGCTCATTTCACTTGTATTACGTTCATATCGGGAAATGTACCCTGCTGTGCAAACCAAACTTGAAGAAGCAGGCAGTCAAAAGCAACTGGACTGGTTAATTTCAGAAAAACTTGATATTGCTTTTTTAAGAGCGCCGATTAGCCGAGATATTGGTTTAAAGCATCTTCATATATTAGACGAGCCAATGGTGGTGGCCTTACCTATCGGCCATCCACTTACACAGAAGAAAAAAATTAGTTTAAGTAACTTGTCAGAGGAAAATTTTGTTTTATACCGTCGCTCTTCAGGGCAAGGCTTATATGACAATATTTTATATAGCTGCTATCAGGCAGGTTTTAGTCCGCGTATTATTCAAGAAGCGCCACGCCCTACTGCGACCCTCAATTTAGTGGCTGCCGGTATTGGAATTAGTATTGTGCCCGCTTCAATGCATAACTTTTGGGACCATGAAATCGTCTATCGCGAGTTTGATGATTCGATAAAACTAAATGCGCCTATTTACTTAATTACACGAGAAAATGAAAACTCAGCTAAAGTGTCAAACTTCATTGAACTCATGCAAAAACTATTACCTACAATGACCCAAGTGTAAAAGCTAGGCAATAAAAAATGCCTATATAAAGGCACTTTTTAAAGTCATTTTTAGCAAAAAATAGTTCAAATAAATTTTACGATTTTAAGAGTAATACTTTTTCTTTAACCAAAGCGAAACGGTGACGAGTGAAATTAAAACGGGTACTTCAACCAATGGCCCGATCACTGTAGTAAAAGCAACTGGTGATGCCAAACCAAAAGTTGCAATAGCAACAGCTAAAGCCAACTCAAAGTTATTACCTGCCGCGGTAAATGAAATAGCAGTGGTACGTGGATAGTTATTCCCCATTCGTTTACTCATAAAGAAACTAATAAAGAACATTACGACAAAGTAAATCGTGAGTGGAATCGCAATACGTAATACATCTAAAGGTAAGCTCACCACATCGCCACCTTTTAAACTAAACATCGCCACAATGGTAAAAAGTAACGCGACTAAACTTAATGGACTAATTTTTGGTAAAAACTTGGTTTGATACCACTCTAAGCCTTTTGATTTAACTAAAATCAAACGAGTTAAAAACCCCATTAAAAATGGAATACCCAAATACACCAAAACAGCATGTGTGATGGTCCAGAAATTCACATCAATGACTTGCCCTGCCACACCAAAATATGGCGGCAAGAAAGTTAAGAACAACCATGCATAGGTACTAAAAAATAAAATCTGAAAAATACTGTTAAAGGCGACTAAAGCTGCAACATATTGGTTATCACCACAAGCTAAGCCATTCCAGACCAATACCATTGCAATACAACGTGCCAAGCCTATCAAAATAAGGCCCGTCATATACTCCGGATAGTTATGCAAAAAAACAATCGCAAGGATAAACATTAAAACTGGAGCAATAATCCAGTTTTGTATCAAAGATAAAGTTAAGGTTTTCTTATCCTTAAATACTTCTGGTAAAGCCGCATAGTCCACTTTTGCCAATGGCGGATACATCATTAAAACCAAACCGATTGCGATTGGAATATTAACGTTATCTACACTTAATTCATTTAAAGACACAGATGCCTGAGGAAAGAAAACTCCAATCGCTAAACCTAAAGCCATTGCTATAAAAATCCATAGCGTCAGGTTTCGATCTAAAAAGGAAAGCCCTTGTTTGGTCATGTTCTACTCGAAGAAGAAATTAATTACGTTCAATACACACAAATGACTTATGCACTTATGCTAAATAAATCTGCATTTTCTAAGACAAAATTTAGGAAGATTAATCACAACACGTTGTCGTGATGAAAGACTGATCTTGTTGTTTTACTTTTGTCCCACTCTCGTCATTTTCTATCACTTTTAAAATATCTAAAGCCCAAACAGGTAAATCAGGATTTAAGCTGTAATAAACCCACTGTCCTTTTCTTTCATCCAGTAATACGCCATGAGTTCGTAACAAAGCTAAGTGTCTAGAAATTTTGGGTTGGCTCAACTCAAGCTGTTCGGTTAGCTCACAGACACAAATATTTTGTTTATTTAGAACTAATTTAAGAATATTTAACCGAGTTTGATCAGATAGACATTTAAAGAAATCGACTTGGTTGATCATATCTTCAACAAAATATATTCGTTATTGCAAATATACGGATATCCATATATAAATGCAATATCTTAATTCATCGATAAATTTGTCATGACTGAGCTAGTGAAGATTTACCATAACCCTGCTTGCGGGACCTCGCGCAATACATTGGCGCTTATTCGTCATGCAGGAATTGAACCTATCGTTATTGAATATTTGCAAACACCGCCAAGTAAAGATGAATTGATTCAACTCATTAAGGATTCGAACCTAAGTGTACGTGAAGCAATTCGTAAAAATGTTGAACCCTATAAAGATTTAGAGTTAGAACAAGACCATTGGACCGATGAACAGTTAATTGATTTTATGGTGCAATATCCAATTTTAATTAATCGCCCATTTGTGGTTACACCAAAAGGCACGCGACTTTGCCGCCCTTCTGAGATGGTACTAGACATTTTAGATTCACAAAACTTAGGCTATTTTGCAAAAGAAGATGGTGAAGTGATCATTGATGAACAAGGCCGTCGTTTAAAGTAATTGAAGATACTTATTAATATAAAAAGCTAAATGACATGGCACCATTTAGCTTTTTTGAATGAAACGGATTAAAAATAGGATTTGATAAAAGGAAGCAGTTGCTCTCCTATTACCATGCCTAATAAACCGACTAATGCAACAAGAGGTGGAGCTGGTGACTTAACATTTAAAACATAATATAAGACACCAACAAGCAACCCTACAGCCAAAGATAACAAGTACATTTTCATCGTACATACCTTAAGGAAACAAGCTATTTAATGAGGCAGGTTCCCATACTGTTTTATTTAAAATGCAAAACACGAGCACCCAAGTGCGCCCCAGAAAGATTTTTTGTCCTTATCATTTACAGGAACATCAAGCATCCAAGCGTGGCTGTGTCCATGCATTCCACAGCTACTAGCACATGCACACAATGCACTTTGTGACTGTAATGATTGATTCGATGGTGCATTACGGTTTTCAGATAAGCGCCACTGACCACCGAAGCGTTTTACTGGCGACCATGTTGGAGATGCTGGCGGTAACGGCGGATCGTCTTGCTTAAACTCTGCCCCTGCGTACACCACTTTTCCACCTAAAACAGTGAGTACAGACTCAATCCATTGGATATCTTCTGCTTCAACTTTGAAGTAGTCATCAGACAATACCACCAGATCAGCAAGTTCCCCTGCTGTGAGTGAACCTTTGACATCTTTTTCACCTGAGAACCAAGCCGAACCTTTAGTCCAGAGTTTGAGGGCGGTTTGACGATCTAATAGATTTTTTTCATCATACAAAGGTAACCCACCTACTGTTTTACCTGTAGTCAGCCAATACAAACAAACCCAAGGGTTATAAGATGCAACACGAGTCGCATCCGTTCCCGCACCCACAGGTACACCGAGTTCTAACATTTTCTTGACTGGTGGCGTTGCTTGGGCAGCTTCGGCACCATAGCGTTTTACGAAAATCTCACCTTGATATGCCATACGATGCTGAATCGCGATACCACCACCCAACGCACCAATACGTTCGATATTACGCTCAGATACAGTTTCGGCATGGTCAATAATAAATCGTGTCGCAAATGGCTGTTTTGAATTGACGCGCTCAAATACATTGAGTAACCGACTAATACTTTCATCATAGGTTGCATGAATACGGAATGGCCATTTCTTTTCAGCCAAGTGCTCTACGATGGCTTCGAGTTCACCTTCCATTTTTTCTGGTAAATCGGGACGTGGCTCATAGAAGTCTTCAAAGTCACCCGCTGACCAAGTCAGGTTCTCACCTGCTCCATTCATTCTAAATAATTCATCACCATCGCCCGGGAATGTCATTTCTGTCCAACGGCGATAATCATCAAGCTCTTGGCCTGCCTTCTGAGCAAATAGGTTATAAGCGATTCGCACGGTCATTTGATTTTGATCATGTAATTGCTTAATCACATCATAATCTTCAGGATAGTTTTGACCGCCACCACCTGCATCAATTGCTGAAGTAATACCTAATCGGTTTAATTCACGCATGAAATGACGAGTTGAGTTGATTTGGTCTTCAACTGGCAATTTCGGTGCTTTCCCTAAGGTCGAATATAAAATCATAGCGGATGGCGTTGCGAGCAGCAGTCCTGTTGGCTCACCTTTTTCATTTCGTACAATCTTGCCACCCGGCGGGTCTGGTGTGTCTTTGTTAAAGCCTAATACATCAAGGGCAGCTCGGTTCAACATGGCACTAGCGTATAGATGTAAAACAAATACTGGAGTATCTGGCGCAGCTTTATTAATTTCTTCTAAAGTCGGTAAACGCTTTTCAGCAAACTGGAATTCAGTCCAACCGCCTACGACACGAACCCATTGTGGAGCTGGCGTATTATCTGCTTGTTCTTTGAGTAAGCGTAACGCATCGGCAACGGATGGCACACCTTCCCAGCGCAGTTCCATATTGTAATTGAGGCCACCACGAATAATATGCAAATGACTGTCATTTAGACCCGGTATAACGCGACGGCCATTTAAATCTACAACTTTACTTGTTGGAGTTGCGAGTTTCATAACCTCATCAGTTGTACCCGTGCGGACGACTTTACCATCTGCAATCGCAATTGCTTGTACTTCAGGGTTTTGAGGATCTAGTGTTGTAATTTTACCGTTTTTAAGTATGAGGTTTATGTCGGTCATTCTGAACTCCATTCTTGTGAATTATCGTTCTAAAAAAATAAAGATATATCTGTATTAATATCACTTAAATATTGAATACTAGACATACCTTTATCTAAATCAGTACTGTTTTATTTTGCAGGAACTGGTGCAAGTACTTCATGTTTTGATGTTGTACGCTCAGGTGCCTTATGTACCATCGTATAGGCATACTCCACACCCATACCGTAAGCACCAGAATGCTCACGTACAATTGCCATAACTGCATCGTATGTATCACGGTGTGCCCAATCACGCTGCCATTCGAGTAATACTTGTTGCCAAGTTACCGGAACAACACCGGCCTGAATCATGCGCTGCATGGCGTAGTCATGTGCTTCTTTCGATGTACCGCCTGAAGCATCTGCGACCATATAAATCTCATAATCCCCTTCAAGTATCGCACCAAAAGCAAAGGTGTTGTTGCACACTTCAGTCCACAAACCTGAAACAATCACTTTTTTACGATTATTTTTTGCAAGCGAATCACGTACTTTTTGGTCATCCCACGAATTCATTGAAGTACGTTCTAGTAATGGAGCATCTGGAAATACATCTAAAAGTTCTGGATAGGTATGACCAGAGAAGCTTTCAGTTTCAACCGTTGTAATGGTGACAGGAATATTGAATGTTTTAGCCGCTTTTGCTAACCCTACAGTATTATTCTTTAATACTTGGCGATCTATTGACTGTACCCCAAAAGCCATTTGCGGCTGATGATCAATAAAAATAACCTGACAATTGGTTGGTGATAGTTGTTCTAAAAGTGATTTATTCACGTCTAAACTCCATTATTCATTATATAAGGCTTTAAAATTGCCTACTGGTTATTATCAAAACAGATAAAAATGTAAAAACATAGACAGCAAAACAGCTCGAATCTGTATCCTGTATGGATACAATCAAATCAATGATTGCTTTTTAATTTTTATAGTTTAATCATGGATA
>OJXO01000219.1_pt1 | contig 14578 bp, 12 predicted proteins | sample 1600721 | NCBI WGS metagenome assembly OJXO01 (sample SAMN04436634, study PRJEB24849) | human gut metagenome | biome: human gut; feature: NICU; material: stool | host: Homo sapiens | place: USA: Saint Louis, MO | collected 2010-01-30
TCAATAAGGCAAAATAATGAAAATTATTTTCGGCAAAATATAAAACAATGCAAAATTAGAAAATTATTTTCTAAATATTGAAATTAAAATCTCTATAAGACTTTTGCACAACGTGTAATCATCGTTTAGATGTGGTATATCTAAACAATAAGCATATTTGCAAACCACCAAACTTACTATTTCATGGTCTATAGATGAAAACGAATTACTTGTTTGCCCAGCCTACTCAAGCAAGACATCATCTCGAACTCCTGATGCTGCGCCTCGCGCGCGTATAAATTTTTGTCTGTATTTTAGAGCAGACCTTTCCAAATTCCCTTTAATTTTTCTGTATTAGATACCATATATAACTGTAGACGTTGCCTTTCACACGATACTTGATGCAACCGTGCTACGAGATAAGGAGTTTTCTCATGATGTTGGCTGACCCTAGCAAAAAATACCGCCGTATGTACCAGCGAGTCGATTTACCAGACCGCCAATGGCCAAATAATGAAATTACAAAAGCGCCAATCTGGATGAGCACGGATTTACGTGATGGTAACCAAGCAATTTTTGAACCGATGAACATGGAACAAAAGTTCAAAATGTTCAAAATGCTTGTAAAAATTGGTTTTAAACATATTGAAATCGGCTTCCCTTCTGCGTCTCAAATTGACTTCGATTTTACTCGTATGTTGATCGAAGAAAATCATATTCCTGATGATGTATACATTGAAGTATTGGTTCAGGCACGTGACCATTTAATTGAGCGTACTTTCGAAGCTTTAGCAGGTGCTAAGCGCGCAATTGTGCATATTTATAACTCTAACTCTCCAACCTTCCGTCAAAAAGTGTTGAATGTAGATGTAAATGGTGCAAAACAGTTGGCGGTGAATGCAGCTCAGAAAGTGAAAGAATATGCTGCGCAATATCCTGAAACTGACTGGATTTTCCAGTACAGTCCAGAATGTTTCTCTGCAACTGAATTAGAAGTAGCAAAAGAAGTCTGTGATGCGGTTACAGAAATTTGGGATGCACATCCAGATCATAAAGTTATTTTGAACTTACCTGCGACTGTCGAAGTTTCAACACCAAATGTTTATGCAGACCAAATCGAATGGATGCATCGTAATTTGGCACGTCGTGATGGCGTGATTATTTCCGTTCACTGTCACAATGACCGTGGCTGTGGTATTGCTGCATCAGAACTTGCCATTATGGCAGGTGCCGACCGTGTTGAAGGCTGCGTATTTGGTAACGGCGAACGTACCGGTAACGTTGACGTTGCTGCAATTGCATTGAACATGTACACCCAAGGTGTAGCGCCAGAATTAGATTTCTCTAATATTAATGAAGTCATTGCAACGGTTGAAGAATGTACTGGCTTACCTGTACACCCTCGTCATCCATATGCAGGTGACTTGGTATTTACTGCATTCTCTGGTTCGCATCAGGACGCAATCAAAAAAGGCTTTGAATACCAGAAAAACGAAGAAATCTGGGATATGCCTTACTTACCAATCGACCCGAAAGATTTGGGCCGCGACTATGATGCTGTCATTCGTGTAAATAGTCAGTCTGGTAAAGGCGGTATCGCTTACTTATTAGAATCAAACTATAACGTTGTATTGCCTCGTCGTTTACAAATCGAATTTAGTCAGGTTGTTCAACAATATACTGATGAGAATGGTACAGAGATTAGTGCTAAACAAATCTGGACCTTATTTAAAGACACGTATGTTGAAGTGAAAAACCACCATTACACGGTCAAAAACTATAAGTTATCTGACATTAATGGTACTCAAATTATTGAACTTGAGATTGATGTTGAAGGTGAAACTCAACAATTACGTGGCGAAGGTAATGGTCCTATCTCTGCATTCTTAAATGCACTTCAATTACCAATTGATGTATTGAACTACGAAGAACGCAGTATTAGTTCAGGTGCAAATGCCAAAGCATTAACCTTAATTGAACTTCAAGTGAAAGGTACAGGCAGAGGCTCATTTGGTGCAGGTGTTCACGACAACACAGTCACTTCATCTATTGAAGCTATTATTGCATGTACCAACCGTTTGATTGATCAAGGTGTTTTAAGTACAGATCAGGTTGTTGCCGCTGCTGTTTAATTAAAAAAAAGACTTTGGAAAGGATACCTAGCTTGGTATCCTTTCTTTTTATTCCTGAAAGATTTAAAAGGCGAAATGTTCCCGTGTCTTTTCCAGCTGACTCAGTGGGGTTAGTCACTCCGCAAAAGTTCCAATTTGAAGAACCCTTACATCTTGAATGTGGCCGTGTTTTACCGCGCTTTGAGTTAATGGTTGAAACTTACGGCACTTTAAATGCAGATAAATCAAATGCGATTTTAATCTGCCATGCCCTTTCCGGACATCATCATGCAGCGGGTTATCACCATGAAGATGATAAAAAAGCTGGATGGTGGGATAGCTGTATTGGCCCGGGCAAGGCAATCGACACAAATAAATTTTTTGTAGTTGCGCTTAATAATATTGGCGGATGTAGCGGGTCGACTGGTCCAACTTCACCAAATCCTGAAAATGACAATCGCCCGTATGGTCCAGATTTCCCGTTAGTAACGGTCCGTGACTGGGTCAAAACTCAAGCCATGCTTTCTGACCGCTTAGGAATAAGTGTCTGGTATGCGGTGGTCGGCGGTTCTTTGGGTGGCATGCAGGCGTTACAATGGTCGGTAGACTACCCTGACCGTTTACAAAAATGTGTCGTTATTGCCAGTGCGCCAAAGCTTTCAGCACAAAATATTGCGTTTAACGAAGTGGCACGTCAATCAATCCTGTCTGACCCGGACTTCCATCATGGCCGTTATTTGGAAAATGATAGCTATCCGAAGCGTGGTCTAATTTTGGCTCGTATGGTTGGCCATATTACTTATCTTTCTGAAGAAGCCATGAAACAAAAATTTGGTCGTGATTTAAAATCCGGCAAGTTTATGTACGGTTTTGATGTCGAGTTTCAGGTCGAAAGTTATCTCCGTTATCAAGGTGAACAGTTTAGTCGTAACTTTGATGCCAATACTTATCTCATTATGACCAAAGCTTTGGATTATTTTGATCCATCGCGTGAGTACGGCCACTCGCTTACAGAAGCAATGAGTAAAACCAAATGCCAGTTCCTGATTGTCTCATTCACCACTGACTGGCGTTTTGCACCAAGTCGCTCACAAGAAATTGTAGATGCACTCATTACCAATCATAAACCAGTAAGTTATCTTGATATTGATGCTGAACAAGGTCATGACTCGTTCTTATTCCCGATTCCACTGTATGTCAAAACACTGCGCGCTTTCTTAGGCGGTGAAGAACATTTAAAATCGACTTCACTGGAGGCAAGCTAATGCGTATTGATCAACAACTGGCAGAAAAGTGGATTAAACCCGGCTCTAGCGTACTCGATTTAGGGTGTGGTGACGGTGAATTACTCGCTCATATGAGCCAAAAGCATCAAATTCGTGCTTATGGTTTAGAAATTGATCAAGAAAAGATTGCAATTGCCGTCAGTCGCGGGTTAAATATTATTCAACAAGATTTGAATCTCGGTTTAAGCCGTTTTGCCGACCAGTCTTTTGACTATGTGGTTATGGCACAGGCTTTGCAAGCCGTAGATGCACCCGATGTTTTATTAAGAGACATGGTGCGTGTGGGTAAACAGGCCATTATCACTTTTCCAAACTTTGCACACTGGAAGACTCGCTCTTTTCTAGCATTAAAAGGGATGATGCCTGTATCGGATGCTCTACCATATATGTGGTATAACACCCCCAACATTCATTTATGTACGTTTAAAGATTTCGAAGCACTATGTGCGGAAAATCAAATACAAATTATTAATCGACTCGCCGTCAATGGAAACCAGCAGGGAAGCCTGTTAAGCAAACATGTTCCGAATTTGTTTGGTGAAGTCGCTATTTATCGAGTGAGTGCACTATGAAAAAGACATTATTTAGCACACTAATTGCAGGACTGCTAAGTATGCAGGCTCATGCAGATTATATCGCCCAGCCACAATCGGTTGCGAGCCAAGCTGCGCGCTTCTCCACAATGGGGATTCATGACCTTCAAAAAGCGGCTCAAGCTGGTCAAGCTGGAGCACAGTTTTATCTTGGTACACGTTATCAATACGGCAAAGATGTAGCAAAAGACGATAAACAAGCATTTGCATGGTTTAAAGCTGCTGCTGATCAAGGTCTTTCACCTGCGCAATTAAATGTTGGCCGTATGTATGCAGATGGTATTGGCGTTAAGAAAGACGAAGCTATGGCTCGTAAATATTTCGAAAAAGCGGCAAGTAACGGCGATAACCGTGCAAGCTATAACCTTGCGATGATGGAAGAGCAAAAGAAAAACTACGTAGGTGCTTACCAGTGGTATGAACTTTCAACTCGTGATGGCATGCTCGACAATAAAGTGATTAGCTTATCTGAAGGTAAAAAGACGGCTCTTGCTGCAAACTTAACTCAAGAGCAAATCCGTATGGCACGTGACCGCGCGGATAAATGGATTCAAACACAATAATAATCCAGCTTATACTTACTCGACTAAAACCACCTTATATCACCTATAAGGTGGTTTTAGTTTTTTAAGCTTCTAATTTTATATTCTATTTGTTTTGCTCTATATCCCCTTTCAAAAAACACGTAACATAGTTCACGTTCAATATTGGTTATAAAGTTTGGTTATCTTATGTCTACCCCACATTGGTTTGATCAGGGCTCTTTAGTCCTTGCAAGTAACAACAAAGGTAAAGTCGCAGAGTTTGAAAAACTTTTTGAACAGCTTAAGTTGCCTGTAGAAATTATTCCTCAAGGTCGCCTTAATATTCCCGACGCCATTGAAGACGGCTTAAGCTTTATTGAAAATGCCATTATTAAAGCGCGTTATGCCTCTAAAATTTCAGGGAAACCTGCTATGGCTGATGACTCCGGTATTTGTGTTCCGGTTTTAGGGGGTGCACCTGGTATTTATTCAGCACGTTATGCTGGAGAACATGGTGACGATGCAGCGAATAATGCCAAATTATTAAATGACCTTTTGCCATTTCGTAAAAATGGTGAAGCGATTGAAGGTATGTTTGTGTGCGTACTTGCTTTAGTGACTCATGCGGAAGATCCATTGCCACAAATTTTCCAAGGCATCTGGCATGGTGAAATTTTAGAAGCGCCACGTGGTGAAAATGGTTTTGGTTATGACCCACTGTTCTGGTTGCCTGAGCTACAAGTTTCTAGCGCTGAGTTGTCTAAAGAAGAAAAAAATAAGATTAGTCATCGTGGACAAGCGATGCAGTTATTTAGAGAGAGCTTGCAGAAGTAAAACTTTATATAGCATTTATTTAGTTTAACGTTAAAGCCATTTGCTATCGTGCTAGGCGACATGGATGTCGCCCGTCGAACTGCGACATCAAGGATGTGTCGTCAGTTCGACAAATGGTTTTGTTACTTTTGACGAAACAAAAGTAAATATTGCCTATATACACAAAATAAGCATATAACCACTATTAAAAGGCTGTCTGATCTAAACATCTTACTTAGAAATAAAGATGTAAAAACACTGCATAAATCGCAATACACACACAACTCACAATCGTCCCTGAAGCGATATAAGCCGCAGATCTCCCTGTCCCTTGATAATGTGTCTCTAACGCAACAATATTGGCTGCTGGTGGCAAGCAAAACATTAAAAACATTACACCGATGTGCTGATTTATATTTGAAATCGGTAAAAATCTATAACTTAATCCACAAAGTACAAATCCACAGGCCACTTTAAATGCTTGAGCTTTTGTACTGTAAATTAAATCTTTTATATAAACTCTGGTACGGCGCAGCCACATTCCAAGCACACACATACCTGCAAAAGTCATTGCAAATTTAGCAACCTCATAAACCCAATGTATAGCAGGGCTTTCGATATGTTGGGCCCCTAAAAGTCTGAGCACAACAGCACAGAATATCGATATACAAGGTGGTGAAGTTAAAACCTTTTTTAATATATTGAGCTTACTTTGCGGTGCCGTAGTAACGGCAGTCACAGCCCAAGCATTGCCAAAAAGCGACATTCCAATATATAAAGCAACAATTGGAGCAGTTGCTTCAGGACCGAATAAAGCCATAGCGAAAGGAAAACCAAGCCACCCCATGTTGGTATAACTTACGCAAAGTGCCAATAAGCGGTCTTTAAATAAAGCCAAATAAGCAAAGAAAATAATGAACGCCGAACCAAAACTAAAGAGCATTAAGCTCAAGCTTCCCGATTGATAAAAGACCATGTTGTAAATAATCACAATCGGAATCAGGAGTCGTGCAAGCCAAGCTGAGAGAATAGGTTTTATTGTTTCTGAAATGGAGGTCTGAGCAAGTAGAAGTCCTGTGATAAATGCCAATATAGGCAGTAATAATGCCACGCTCTCTCCTCTCGCTCGTCAAAATCAGCCTGTTATGCTACACCTTTTGATTTTGAAATGTATGATCTATTTCAAGTAAATTCGTCTAAGAACGAAGCTCAATAAAATTTAAAAATCCTCCCAAAAAATATCTTTAAAAATCTGGTCATAAGTGGCCACTTATAAATATTGTCTTAAAAATGAAATATAAGTGTCACATTCCTGTCATGGCAACCTGTTGATATAAAGCGAACTAAAAAGAGGTATAAAATCATGGCTGGTTTATCTATTTGGCATGTCGTTATTTTCGCAATTGTCGTTATTTTATTGTTCGGTACATCTAAGCTAAAAAATATCGGTAAAGATGTAGGCGGTGCAGTAAGAGATTTTAAAAAGTCAGTTCGTGAAGAAGACGAAGCTGCATCTTTAAATAGCCCTCGTACAATTGATGCACAAGTTAAAACATCTGAAAGCACATCAGTGAAAAGCTAAAGGTTTGACCCATGCTTGATGTAGGAATGACAGAGTTACTCTGTTTTGCAATTATTGCAATTTTAGTTTTAGGTCCAGAGAAGCTTCCGGAAGCTGCACGCTTTGCAGGTCGCTGGTATGTTCGACTAAAACGCTATATTACGAATCTGCAAAACGAGATTGATCAGGAGCTACGTCTGTCTGAGTTCCGCAAAGAAATGCAAGAGGAACTTAACCGCATTGAAGCATTGGAACGTAAAGTACAACAACAGCTTGAAGAAATACAAAAACAGCAGGTTTCAGAATCTTTAGAAGCAACTGAAACAGCTAAAACAACACAAAAGCCTATTTGGAAATGTACTCCTATATCGGGCCATTACAAAGTGCCGTATCTGACTAAAGTTAAGCCTTTGGCTCCTCAAACTGATATTTCAGAAACATCTCCTGTTGAATTGAAGATTGCCGTATGAACCAACTGCCTTCAACCGCTGTAAATAGTCAAGAAAACCTAGACCAAATGCCAATCATGAATCATTTGGTGGTTTTAAGACGTCATTTATTTAGGATTGTAGGGGTAACATTATTCTTATTTTTTTGTTTACTGCCCTTTCGAAATCATACTTATCAATTATTATCTGAGCCTCTAAGGTTACAACTTCCTGCCTCATCTTCCATGATTGCAACGGATGTTACAGCAACCTTTATGGCGCCATTTAAACTTAATTTATTTGTTGCGCTCATGTTGGCAATGCCATTTATTCTTTATGAAATATGGTCTTTTGTTCGCCCGGCGCTTTATCAAAAAGAGCGTCATTTAGCGCTGCCGTTACTGATTGGTAGTATTATTTTATTTTATGCAGGTGTCGCTTTTGCTTATTACATTACCCTGCCTGCCATATTACATTTCTTTATTAGCGTTTCACCTGAAACAGTAGCACCAATGACTGACATTAATAGTTATTTAAGCTTCTGCTTAAAGCTATTTTTAGTGTTTGGTGTCACTTTTGAAATTCCTATCGCGACCTTGCTACTCATTTTGATTGGTGTGGTAAATACGCAAAGCCTTGCTGAAAAAAGACGTTTTATTATTGTAGGATGTTTCTTTGTAGCGATGTTTATTACCCCACCCGATGCGATTTCGATGGTGATGCTAGCAATTCCAATGTGGCTACTTTTCGAAATAGGTTTACTTTTCGGCAAAATTCTTGAGAAAAGAAAAACTCATTCTGCTGAATAAAAATAATATAAAAAAGCCTGAACTAAGAAGTTCAGGCTTTTTTTATGTAGAACGCTTTTTAATATACAAAGCAATAAACTGTCTTCAAAGTGACTTAAAAATGTAAGAAAAGTGTCATTTTCAATCCATAGAATCGACTCAACAAATATACACACAAAAGTTACGGATTTATTATGACCACTGCTTCTAACCACCCAACACGTCGCGATATTTTAAAATGGTTTACGGGGATCCCTTTTCTTCCATTAGGTGCGATGGCTACGGCAGCAACGTTAGCAGGTTGTAACGATAGCGATAACGACTCATCTATTGTCACTCCGTCAAAGCCAATTAACTTTAAGAATGCAACGTTCACCTCAATGCCAGCTCCTTCAACGGTAGCAGATATTGCCACAACAGCATGTGCATCAAAACTTGCTATTTCATGGGAAGATGGCAGCAAAACAGAATACCAACTCGCTTATAAACCATTCTTCTTAACAGGTACAGAAGTGCCTGATGGTAAAGGAGGAAAAGTCATCGCGGGTGGTTATCACGATATTAATAATAAGCCAATTATTGATAAATCAGTTGCAGGTAAAGAACGTCAATTCTTCTCTGACTGCCCAGATGGTAGTTCTCTCATTAGTTTCAAACAAGCAACAGGCAAAGATTTCACAGATGCTGACAAGAAAGCATTAGGTGTAACCGGTAACCCAGTGTTCCATGTGGTCCAATTTGAATATCTATCAAAAGACCAAAATGGTGGTGATACTTACGGTAAATTATCGTCTCCGATTGCTGTCTTAACTTTAGATCAAGATCCAAAGACAGGTCACTTAACTTTAATTAAATACCATAACGTTGATACTTCAAGTGCACATGGACTATGGATTACTTGTGGTGCAAGTTTATCTCCATGGGGAACTCATCTTTCTAGTGAAGAATACGAACCAGATGCTTTTGACCAAAAATTAGGTCAATCACTTTCAACACTTAAAGCCTTCAGTAAAAATATATATGGCGATGAAAACATTGCCAATCCATATAACTATGGCCACTTGCCAGAAATTACCGTAAATGCAGATGGTACTGGTCGCGTTACAAAGCACTATTGTTTAGGCCGTATTTCACACGAACTTGTACAGGTTTTCCCGGATAACCGCACTGTGTTAATGGGTGATGACTATACCAACGGCGGACTATTTATGTTCGTTGCAGATAAGGAGAAAGATTTATCTGCAGGTACACTCTACGTTGCAAAATATACAACAGTACTTAGTGATACAACGACTGGTCAGATTTCTTGGATCAGACTTGGTCATGCAACAAGTGCCGAGATTGAAAACCTCATCAAGAGCGGCATTAAAGGAACTGATATTTTTGAGTCAGTTCTACAAATTGCTAAATATCCAAGCGATGCAACAATAGCAGAGAAAGAGGCTATTGATGCAGGCGACAAAGGTACTCCTGAGCAACAAGCTTTAGCCAAAGCTGCAAAAGAGCGTTTAAAACTACAACAAGCTGCCCAAAAAGCAGAATTAGAAGCTCAAGGTTTTAAATTTACTTATTTAAGTAAAACTGGCGTATATCTCAAGCTTAAAGATAATAGCGACAGAACTAAACTTGCAGCGGCTTTCCTTGAAACACACCGTTATGCTGCTTACATGGGTGCTTCAATGGCATTGACCAAAAACGAAGGCACAACAGTAAATATTGCAGATAAAAAAGCTTATTCAGCTTTAGCTAATATTGTCGATTCAATGGTTGAAGGTGGTAGCGGTTATCTTGCTGAGCACAACGTTAAATTCCCGAAAATCACTGCTGGTGGTATTTTGGAGCACACATTAACTGGTAGCCAGAAAGACAGCTCAAATGTTGCAATCAATAGTGAGTGGGTACCTAGCCAATCTAACCTTCTCATTAAAGGTAAAGATATTAGCTTTGACAGCTTAGGGAACACCGCTGACCCAGAGCAAATTGCTAGCCCTGATAACTTGAAGTTCTCAGAAAAACTTCGCACTTTATTTATCGGTGAAGACTCTGGTAACCACTTAAATAACTTCTTATGGGCTTATAACGTTGATACCAAACAGCTCATCCGTATTTTATCTACACCGGCAGGTGCTGAATCGACGGGTCTACATGCAGTCGACGAGGTAAACGGGTGGACTTACATCATGAGTAACTTCCAGCATCCTGGAGACGAATGGAACCGTTTCTATAAAGAAAAAGATGGTGTTCGTACTGGTATTAGCGCAGATTTACTTGCTCAAATTGATACTGCAATTAATACAAATTACAGTAATAAATTTGCAGCAGCAGTTGGCTATATCACTGCCGACCCAATTGCACCATCTGTTGTGAAGAAATAATTTCTTTCAACACTATAAAAGAGGCCTGCTTTATGCAGGTTTCTTTTATTTTTAAAGTTTCATTAAAAAATAAAATTCCTTCAACCTTTCACTAAACGGTCAAATATTTCATTAACTTATCATCAAAACGTCAAAGCCTCGTCACATTCACAAACTAAGCTCATGAAGACTTTTAGAACAATCTCTTTATTAACTTAGGAATTTCCCATGACAGAGCTGACGCCATATCATGAAGACCAAGAATTGGACAATAATACTTCTGACAATATCCACTTTCGTGACATTTTAGAACAACACATCAGTCGTCGTAGTTTAATCACCAAAGCAGCAAGCGGTGCAGTAGCACTGACTTTAGCTTCTACTTTAACTGGCTGTAATGATAACGATGATGACTCTGGCTCTAATAATGGTGGAACCACACCTGTAGATCCAAATAAAAAACCGGAAAAACTCACATTTACGCCCGTAGCTAAAAATTTAAATGATATTGTGACTGTACCTGAAGGTTATGAAGCTAATGTCATCTACGCTTTAGGTGACTCAATCAATCCAAGAGTTGGAGATTGGGACGACAATAATATTCCATCTGGCCCAAGCTTCCAGTTTCGCTCTGGCGACTGCCATGACGGCATGCATTATTTTGGCTTAAACACATCAACAAACCGCTTTGACGAGACTGTGTCAGCACAAGGTTTGTTGGTGATGAATCACGAATATATTAATCAGACCTTCCTTCATCCCAAAGGTCCTACAAAAGTGGATGGACGTCGCCCTGAAGATGAAGTCATTCGTGAAACCAATGCACATGGGGTTTCTGTAGTTCATATTAAAAAAGATCCAACTACTCAAAAAGTAGAAATTGTTAAAAACTCTATTTTTAACCGTCGTATTACAGCTTCTACAGTTATGGAGTTTGCAGGTGCTGCAGCGGGTTCAAGCCTGCTTGCAACTCGCTTCTCACCCGCTGGGCGTCAAACACGTGGCACTCATAATAACTGCGGTAACGGTTATACACCTTGGGGCACTTATTTAACCACTGAAGAAAACTTTATTGGTTACTTTGCCCGCAGTACGACTGATGATACTCTACGCACTCCCGAAGAAATTATTGCGCTTAAACGTTATGGTTTAAAAGCAGGATCAAGTTCGCGTTATGGCTGGGAAACAGCAATTGGTCAAGTAGAGTCACAAGACTTGTATGATCGCTGGAATGCCGATGTAAAAGCAGCTCAAGCTACCCAAGATTACCGAAATGGGCCAAATACATTTGGCTGGATGGTTGAGATTGATCCGTTTGATGGACGCCAAAATCCGGTTAAACGTACTTCATTAGGCCGTTTCGCACATGAAGACAGTGCTTGCCGTGCCGTAGTAGGTCAACCATTAGCATTTTATATGGGTGATGACTCTCGTGGTGAGTACATTTATAAATTTGTTTCAACCGCTGTGTGGGACACCAAAGATATAAACGGTGGTTATACAGCTGGCGACAAATACATGAATGCAGGCAAATTGTATGTTGCTAAGTTTAATAACGATGGTTCAGGTCAATGGATTGAACTTGCTTATGGCAAAAATGGCTTAAATGAAAGCAACACTACCTACCCGTTTAAGTCACAGGCAGATGTTGTTACATTTGCACGCTTAGCAGCGGATTCTGTAGGTGCAACAAAAATGGACCGCCCAGAATGGTGTACGGTCAATCCATTAAATGGTGAAATTTATGTCACACTCACCAATAACTCAAATCGTGGTAAAGACTATGCAACTGATGCAGCTAACCCACGCAACTATACAGACCTATATGCAGGCACAAAAGAACAAAAAGGAAACGTAAACGGTCATATTATCCGTTTTAAAGAAACTGATGATAAAACGACTGCTGAAACCTTTAAATGGGATATCTATTTATTTGGCGCAGAAGCAGCAATGGCTTCAAACATCAACTTATCCGGCTTAACAGATAACAATGATTTTTCATCTCCGGATGGTATGTGGTTTGACCCACGCGGTGTTCTCTGGATTGAAACCGATGACGGCGCTTACACTGATGTTACTAACTGTATGATGCTTGCAGCTCTGCCGGGTCAAATCGGTGATGGTGGTACAGCAACAACTTCAAATGGTCAGCAGACCATAACAGGTGCCAAAGTTACAGACGCAACATTACGTCGTTTCTTAGTCGGACCAAAGCAATGTGAAATTACTGGTATTGCCATGACTCCTGACTACAAAGCAATTTTCATTAATGTTCAGCACCCTGGTGAAGATTCACCAAGTTACGCAAAACCAGAAAGTAACTGGCCTGCCACACAAAAAGACCCAAGTAATAAAACTGCGCGTCCACGCTCAGCAACTGTTGTGATTACCCGTAAAGATGGCGGCGTTATTGCCGGTTAATTGATTTACCCAAAAAAATGCCGATCAAGTGATCGGCATTTTTCTAACGGTTTAAAAGCACCTGTTGCTGCACAATTTGACCACTATGTTCACCTTGCTGGGTCTTTTCCAACCATATCCATTCATTATTGGTCATTCTTAAAAAATTCGAACACCGTGTTCCATATACGGGGCTTTGAATAAAAGTCGATGACAATAATTCTTCCATTTCCGGCTGAATGCCCGTGTTTGGCAACAATGCTGTGGTGACCTTACGCTCATCTTCTAAAATATCCCACGCTGCATGCTGCAAACTTAACTCTTCTGTTTTGTGCTGATGCATAGGCAAGAACTCTTGCGTAAAACGTGTACGTAAATGTCTGGTTTTTTCCCAGTGATCGGACATTAAACCATTCGAAACCACATATACGCCGTTGGCTAATACTTGAGGAGCCTCACCGCGGTTACTCATATAGACCGCCTGATCAGCAGTTCCCATAAACAGGTTAAAACCAGCAAAGTTCTGTTGCTGTTGTTCTAATTGCTGAGCAAAGCGAATCGGTAACAAATCAGACTCTAAAAAAGCCTGAACCAAATGACCACGAGAGGTCTCATATTGTTTTTTATCACGTCCATCACGGAAATTGGTTAACACAGCCCATCGGCCCTGCGGCGTAACACCCATCCAAGTACCACCCGACTGTAAGTCTTGCCCTGCAATGATTGGCGTATGTTCCCATTGATGCAATAATGCGGTTGGTCGATGATAAAATTCATCACGATTTGAAATCAGACACAAGGGCATATCATCCAGAACATGCCATGCTAAAGCCACAATACACATTGATTCTTGTTCCCTATGTTTACACATTGAATGTACAACATTTTTCACATCATTCCGCTACAATCTGTCAAAACGTAAGATCAAGGAGCAGCAATGCTGACCTATCCTAATATCGATCCGGTCGCAATACATCTAGGACCTCTTCAAGTCCATTGGTATGGACTCATGTATTTATTGGCATTTTTATGTGCTTGGGGGCTTGCTTCCTACCGTGCCAAACAGCGTGATGGTTGGACATCGGACATGGTTTCCGATCTGGTGTTTTACGGCGCCTTAGGTGTTGTACTCGGCGGACGTATCGGCTATGTGCTTTTCTATGAGTTTGATAAATTCCTTGAAAACCCAATCTGGTTATTCCAAGTCTGGACAGGTGGTATGAGCTTCCACGGCGGCTTCTTAGGCGTCATGATCGCAATGCTATTCTGGTGTAAAAAATATCAAAAAACATGGTTCCAGACACTCGACTTTGTTGCCCCATGTGTACCGACAGGCTTAATGTTCGGACGTATTGGTAACTTTATTGGCGGAGAGTTATATGGCCGTGCGGTCATAGATCCGAATTATCCATTCGGAATGGTTTTCCCAACCGATCCATTACATCTGGTTCGTCACCCTTCTCAAATCTACCAAGCGCTTTGCGAAGGGCTATTACTCTTTATTATTTTGTGGTGGTTTAGCTCAAAACCACGCCCACGTATGGCTGTATCTGCCCTATTTTTAATGGGTTATGGTGTTGCACGCTTTGTGATGGAATTCTTCCGTCAGCCGGATGCCGACCAAGGTTTCATCTTGTTTGGCTGGATGACGAAAGGACAAATCCTCACCGTTCCAATGCTACTGATAGGCCTTTGGATGATGTGGTATGCCTACCAAAAGAAAATTTATGACTGGGGCCCT
>OJXO01000220.1_pt1 | contig 14552 bp, 10 predicted proteins | sample 1600721 | NCBI WGS metagenome assembly OJXO01 (sample SAMN04436634, study PRJEB24849) | human gut metagenome | biome: human gut; feature: NICU; material: stool | host: Homo sapiens | place: USA: Saint Louis, MO | collected 2010-01-30
AGAAACAGGATCAGTTGTACTTCCTGGTCGTTTCTTCGTTGATATTATTAAAAAATTGCCAGGTAAAGATGTTAAATTATCTACTAATGAGCAATTCCAAACACTCATTACATCTGGTCATTCTGAATTCAACTTAAGTGGTTTAGATCCAGATCAATATCCACTATTACCAGAAGTATCAAGAGATGACGCTATTCAATTATCTGTAAAAGTATTAAAAAACATCATTGCACAAACTAATTTTGCAGTGTCCACCTCAGAAACACGCCCAGTATTAACTGGTGTGAATTGGCTTATACAAGATAATGAATTAATATGCACAGCAACTGACTCACACCGCTTGGCCGTAAGAAAGTTAAAATTAGAAGATACATCTGAAAATAAAAATGTCATCATTCCTGGTAAAGCTTTATCTGAATTAAATAAAATTATGAGCGATAGTGATGAAGATATTGATATTTTCTTCGCATCTAACCAAGTATTATTTAGAGTAGGTCATGTTAATTTCATTTCTCGTTTATTAGAAGGACATTATCCAGATACAACGCGTTTATTCCCTGAGAATTATGAAATCAAATTAGGAATTAACAATGGTGAGTTTTACCATGCGATTGATCGTGCATCATTATTGGCTAGAGAAGGCGGTAATAATGTCATCAAATTAAGCACTGGTAATGAAGTTGTTGAACTATCATCAACATCTCCAGAGATTGGTACTGTAAAAGAAGAAGTAACAGCAACTGATGTAGAAGGTGGCAATCTTAAAATTTCGTTCAACTCAAAATATATGATGGATGCATTAAAAGCGATTGATAATGACGAAGTCGAAGTCGAATTCTTTGGTACGATGAAACCATTCATCTTAAAACCTAAAGACGATGACTCAGTCACTCAATTGATCTTACCAATCCGTACTTACTAATCAATATTTAAAAGCGAAAATAAATAATAGCTGAGACACGATTAAATGTCTCGGCTATTTTTAATTTAAAATTCATTTTAAAGTGTGTGAGCCTTTCTTTAAGCGTAAGAAAATATTTTTAGGAGGAATTTATCGATTTATAGAAAAATGAGCTAATATACCCTTTAAAATTAAAATGACGTTAATACATAACTAAAAAAGTAATGGAAACAGCCATTAAATTTAAAATAGAGACATTATCACAATAAGTAAACGTTTACATTCTTTGTTTCACATGAAATTTGAGCGCAAAACAGGTATAATATATTAATGACATAAAAAGAAATGGAGTGATGAATTTGATTCAAGAAGTTGTTGTAGAAGGTGACATTACTTTAGGTCAATTTCTGAAAACAGAAGGTATTATTGAATCAGGTGGCCAAGCGAAATGGTTCCTACAAGATTTCGAGGTTTTAATTAATGGTCAACGTGAAGTTAGACGTGGCAAAAAATTAGAACATCATGATCGAATTGATATACCTGAATTACCTGAAGATACGGGTGCTTTTTTAATCATTCACCAAGGTGAACAATGAAACTAAATACACTCCAATTGGAAAACTATCGTAACTATGAACAGGTTACAATCGATTGTCATCCTGAAGTGAATATTCTCATAGGTGAGAATGCACAAGGAAAGACGAATCTCCTTGAATCAATTTACACTTTAGCTTTGGCAAAAAGCCATAGAACTTCTAATGACAAGGAACTCATACGTTTTGATTCTGAGTATGCTAAAATAGAAGGTGACCTAAATTATAGACATGGCACAATGCCACTGACGATGTTCATTACTAAAAGAGGTAAGCAAGTGAAGGTCAACCACTTAGAGCAAAGTAGACTAACACAATATATCGGGCATCTAAATGTGGTTCTTTTTGCGCCGGAAGATTTGAATATCGTCAAAGGATCACCTCTAATACGCCGTCGTTTTATAGACATGGAATTAGGACAAATATCAGCAGTCTATTTAAACGATCTTTCTCAATATCAACGTATTTTAAAACAAAAGAACAATTACCTAAAGCAACTACAAATTGGTAATAAGACTGACACAACTATGCTGGAAGTCTTAAATCAACAATTTGCTGAATATGCGTTAAAGGTGACGTTGCGTCGTGAACATTTTATTAAAGAACTAGAACAATTAGCTCAACCCATTCATGCAGGTATTACGAATGAGCGTGAACAATTGGCGCTTAAATATTTACCAAGTTTGAAATTAAGTCATCAGGACCAAACGGAATCAGAAATGTTAGAAGAGATTCTGACATTACTTAATGACAATCTTCAAAGAGAGAAAGACCGTGGTGTGTGTCTTTTTGGACCACATCGTGACGATTTAGGTTTTAATGTTAACGGCATGGATGCGCAAACGTATGGTTCACAAGGTCAACAGAGAACAACCGCATTGTCAATTAAGTTAGCTGAAATTGAACTAATGAATATAGAAGTTGGAGAATATCCAATTTTATTACTAGACGATGTGTTGAGTGAATTAGATGACTCACGTCAAACGCACTTATTGAGTACAATTCAACATAAAGTACAGACATTTGTAACTACGACATCCGTAGACGGTATTGATCATGAAATCATGAATAATGCTAAGTTATACCGTATAAATCAAGGTGAAATTATAAAGTAACAGAAAGTGATGGTGAATACATTGTCAGATGTAAACAACACAGATAATTATGGTGCTGGGCAGATACAAGTATTAGAAGGACTAGAAGCGGTCCGTAAACGACCTGGTATGTATATCGGTTCAACTTCAGAAAGAGGCTTGCACCATTTAGTATGGGAAATTGTTGATAATAGTATTGACGAAGCATTAGCAGGCTATGCTGATGAAATTAACGTAACAATTGAAAAAGATAATTGGATTAAAGTTACTGACAATGGTCGTGGTATCCCAGTAGATATTCAAGAAAAAATGGGACGTCCAGCAGTTGAGGTTATTTTAACTGTACTTCATGCCGGAGGTAAATTCGGTGGTGGCGGATACAAAGTATCAGGTGGTCTACATGGTGTAGGTTCATCCGTTGTTAATGCCCTATCAGAGGATTTAGAAGTATACGTACATCGTAACGATACGATTTATCACCAAGCCTATAAAAAAGGTGTACCTCAATTTGATTTAAAAGAAATTGGTAGCACAGATAAAACAGGTACAGCAATTCGTTTTAAAGCGGATAGTAGTATCTTTACTGAAACAACTGTTTACAACTATGAAACATTACAACAACGTATTCGTGAGTTAGCATTCTTGAACAAAGGTATTCAAATCACTTTAACGGATGAGCGAGACGAAGATGATATCAGACAAGATTCTTATTACTATGAGGGTGGGATTAAGTCTTATGTAGAAATGTTGAATGAAAATAAGGAACCTATCCATGGCGAACCTATTTACATTCACCAATCTAAAGATGATATCGAAGTTGAAATTGCGATCCAATATAATAAAGGCTATTCAACGAATTTATTAACATATGCCAACAATATCCACACGTATGAAGGTGGTACGCATGAAGATGGCTTTAAACGTGCGTTAACACGTGTATTAAATAGTTATGGTATGAATAGTAAAATTATCAAAGAAGATAAAGATAGACTTTCAGGTGAAGACACACGTGAGGGTCTAACAGCTATTATTTCTATTAAACATGGTGATCCTCAATTCGAAGGTCAAACGAAAACAAAATTAGGAAACTCTGAAGTGCGACAAGTTGTAGATAAATTATTCTCTGAGCACTTTGAACGTTTCTTATATGAAAATCCTAGTGTTGGTAGAATTATTGTTGAAAAAGGTATTATGGCATCTCGTGCACGTGTTGCTGCAAAGAAAGCACGTGAAGTGACACGTCGTAAATCAGCATTAGAGATTTCAAGTTTACCTGGTAAACTTGCTGACTGCTCTAGTAAAAACCCTGAAGAAAGTGAAATTTTCTTAGTCGAAGGGGACTCTGCCGGTGGGTCTACTAAATCAGGCCGTGACTCAAGCACACAGGCGATTTTACCATTGAGAGGTAAGATTCTTAATGTTGAAAAAGCACGTCTAGATCGTATTTTAAATAACAATGAAATTCGTTCTATGATTACAGCATTTGGTACGGGTATCGGTGGAGAATTTGATATTAGTAAAGCACGTTATCATAAAATTGTAATTATGACAGATGCTGATGTTGATGGTGCCCATATCAGAACATTGTTATTAACATTCTTCTATCGTTTTATGAGACCGTTAATTGAAGCGGGATACGTTTATATTGCACAACCACCGTTATACAAATTAACGCAAGGTAAGCAAAAATATTACGTCTTCAACGATAGAGAACTAGATAAATTAAAAGCAGAATTAAATCCAACACCTAAATGGTCTATTGCCCGTTATAAAGGTCTTGGTGAAATGAATGCCGACCAATTATGGGAAACTACGATGAATCCAGAACATCGTTCAATGTTACAAGTAACATTAGAAGATGCAATTGATGCCGACCAAACATTTGAAATGTTAATGGGTGACATTGTTGAAAACCGTAGACAATTTATTGAAGATAACGCAGTCTATGCCAACCTAGATTTCTAAGCACTATGAACTGAACTTTTGAAGGAGGATCTCTTGATGGCTGAATTACCTCAATCAAGAATTAATGAACGAAATATAACCAATGAAATGCGCGAATCATTCCTAGACTATGCAATGAGTGTTATCGTTTCTCGTGCATTACCAGACGTCAGAGATGGATTAAAACCAGTACATCGTCGTATACTGTACGGATTAAACGAACAAGGTATGACTCCAGACAAGCCATATAAAAAATCCGCACGTATCGTTGGGGATGTTATGGGTAAATATCACCCACATGGTGACTCATCTATTTACGAGGCTATGGTAAGAATGGCACAAGAATTCAGTTATCGTTATCCACTTGTGGATGGACAAGGTAACTTTGGTTCCATGGATGGTGATGGCGCAGCTGCCATGCGTTATACCGAAGCACGTATGACTAAAATTACGCTAGAATTACTACGTGATATTAATAAAGATACAATTGATTTTATTGATAACTATGATGGTAACGAAAGAGAGCCGTCAGTCTTACCTGCACGTTTCCCTAACTTATTAGTCAATGGTGCGGCAGGTATCGCCGTAGGTATGGCGACTAATATACCACCTCATAATTTGACAGAGGTGATTGATGGCGTACTTAGTTTAAGTAAGAACCCAGACATCTCAATCAGTGAATTAATGGAAGATATTCAAGGTCCAGATTTTCCAACTGCTGGTCTTATCTTAGGTAAAAGTGGTATTAGACGTGCTTATGAAACAGGTAGAGGTTCTATACAAATGCGCTCACGTGCTGAAATTGAAGAACGTGGTGGCGGACGTCAACGTATTGTTGTTACAGAAATTCCATTCCAAGTTAACAAGGCACGAATGATAGAAAAAATTGCTGAACTTGTACGTGATAAAAAAATTGATGGTATTACTGACTTACGTGATGAAACAAGTTTACGTACAGGTGTAAGAGTTGTTATTGATATTCGTAAAGACGCTAACGCAAGTGTTATCTTAAATAACTTATATAAACAAACACCGTTACAAACATCATTTGGTGTAAATATGATTGCCCTAGTTAATGGCAGACCTAAGTTGATTAATCTTAAAGAAGCATTAGTCCATTACTTAGAACATCAAAAAACGGTTGTACGAAGACGTACAGAGTACAATTTAAGAAAAGCAAAAGACCGTGCCCATATCTTAGAAGGTTTAAGAATTGCACTTGATCATATTGATGAAATTATTAGTACGATTCGTGAATCTGAAACAGATAAAGTGGCAATGGAAAGCTTACAAGAACGCTTCAAATTATCTGAAAGACAAGCTCAAGCTATCTTAGATATGCGTTTAAGACGTTTAACTGGTTTAGAAAGAGACAAAATTGAATCAGAATATAACGAATTATTAGCTTATATCGATGAATTAGAAGCGATTTTAGCGGATGAAGAAGTATTACTACAATTAGTTCGTGACGAATTAACAGAAATTAAAGAACGTTATGGTGACGAACGTCGTACAGAAATTCAACTTGGCGGATTAGATGATTTAGAAGATGAAGATTTAATCCCAGAAGAACAAATTGTAATTACATTAAGTCATAACAATTATATTAAACGTCTTCCAGTATCTACATATCGTGCCCAAAACCGTGGTGGTCGTGGTGTACAAGGTATGAATACATTAGAAGAAGACTTTGTGAGTCAATTAGTTACTTTAAGTACTCATGACAATGTCTTATTCTTTACGAATAAAGGCCGCGTATACAAACTTAAAGGTTACGAAGTACCAGAATTATCTCGTCAATCCAAAGGTATCCCAATTGTTAATGCGATTGAACTTGAAAATGATGAAAGTATTAGCACAATGATTGCTGTTAAAGACCTTGAAAGTGAAGACGATTACCTAGTATTTGCAACACGTAAAGGTATCGTTAAACGATCATCATTAAGTAACTTCTCTCGTATTAATAAAAACGGTAAAATTGCGATTAACTTTAAAGAAGATGATGAGTTAATTGCAGTTAGACTAACAGATGGTGAAGAAGATATCCTTATTGGTACTGCACATGCTTCATTGATTAGATTCTCTGAAAAAGCATTACGTCCACTTGGCCGTACAGCAGCAGGTGTGAAAGGTATCACATTACGTGAAGGTGATGAAGTAGTCGGTTTAGACGTCGCACATGCGAATAGTGAAGATGAAGTATTAGTTGTTACTGAAAATGGTTATGGTAAACGTACACCAGTTGCTGATTACCGATTATCAAATCGTGGCGGTAAAGGTATTAAGACGGCAACAATTACAGAACGTAATGGTAACATCGTATGTATCACAACTGTTACAGGTGAAGAAGACTTAATGGTTGTAACGAATGCAGGTGTGATTATACGTCTAGATGTACATGACATCTCACAAAATGGTCGTTCTGCACAAGGTGTTCGACTTATGCGTCTAGGTGATGACCAATTTGTTTCAACAGTAGCTAAAGTAAAACAAGAAGATGACGCTGATGAAGCAGAATCAGATATTGAAAGTGATAATGCTCAAGGTGAGTCTAGTAACGAAGAAGTTATCGAAGGTGGCGCACCAGGCAAAGCGATTCAAACTGAAGTTACTGATGAAGAACAAGGTTCAGAAGACACTCAAGATGGTGATGAACGAATCGAAGTAAGACAAGACTTTATGGATCGTGTAAATGAAGATATCGAAAACGATTCAGAAGATAATGAAGATGAATAAACCATAATATAAAGTAGAAAATAAGACTCCCCTATCATCAGGGGAGTCTTATTTTTATGTAATAAAAAGGGATATGGCGACTGTTAAATGTGACCATATTCCCTATATAAGCTATTCTTCTAATTGTTTCATTGCGAATGGAATTTCATTGATTAAACGTGATGGTGGTACGACATACATCGTTTCAGAAAGCTTTTCTCCGATATAACTATGTGTATAAGTCGCGCTCATCACCGCTTCTTTAATACTGTCAAATTGACCTACGAAGCTAGTAATCATTCCTGCTAAAGTATCTCCCATACCACCAGTTGCCATAGCTGGGCTACCGATAGATAGTTTATAATCTTCATTTCTAAAGTAAATCTCAGTACCATGTTTTTTTAGAACAACTGTTGCGCCAATACGATCAACCACTTCACGATTACGCTCATAAGTTTGTTCTTCAATTGGGATACCACTTAAACGTTCCCACTCTTTTTGATGTGGCGTAAAAATTACTCGACATGAAGGTAGTTGAGGTTTAAGTTTACTAAAAATAGTAATAGCATCACCGTCTACTATTAAATTCTGATGAGGTTGGATGTTTTGTAATAGGAAAGTAATGGCATTATTTCCTTTAAAGTCTACACCAAGTCCAGGTCCAATTAAGATACTGTCTGTCATTTCAATCATTTTAGTAAGCATCTTTGTATCGTTAATATCGATAACCATTGCTTCCGGGCATCGAGAATGTAATGCAGCATGATTAGTTGGGTGTGTTGCTACAGTAATTAAACCACTACCACTAAATACACATGCACGTGCTGCTAACATGATTGCACCACCTAAATTAGCAGATCCACCAATTAATAGGATTTTACCGTAATCACCTTTATGAGACTCTTCTTTTCTTTTAGGAATATTAATAGTATCTAAAGTTTCCATCTACCTAAACCTCCTTTTACCGGATTATCTATTTCTATTATACAAACCGGTTTATGTTCATTGATTCATTTGATATTGAATATAAGTCACAACGATGTGTGTGCTTTTAAATACAATAAAAAATACTATACCTGTAATACACTTTCGTCAATAGGAATTTAAGAAATGTAACGATATATATACCAAGTATAACAATGACAATATTTTAGCGTATTAAATAATTAAATTGTTAATGTATTATAAAAATTGTAAAAGGTATTGTTTATATAAAAATGAAAACGTATACTTTTTGATAATGGAAGTTTTAATTCTACATAAAGGGGAGCTGTTTCTATGACTTTATTTTTAAATGGAGATGCTTTAACGATTGAAGATATTAAACAATTATTACACCAAGATTTAAAAATTGAAATCACAGAGGAAGCATTAGAAAGAGTTAAAAAAAGTAGAAGTGTAGTAGAACGAATCATTAATGATAAAGAAACCATTTATGGGATTACTACAGGATTTGGTTTATTTAGCGATGTGCGTATTGATTCGACTCAATATAATGACTTACAAGTTAATTTAATACGTTCACACGCTTGTGGGATGGGCGAACCATTTTCTGAAGAAGTATCACTTGTGATGATGATTTTACGTCTTAATACATTATTAAAAGGAAATTCAGGGGTAACTTTAGAATTGGTCGACCAGCTCAAATATTTCATCAATGAGCGTATTATACCTGTGATTCCTCAACAAGGTTCACTTGGTGCATCAGGTGATTTGGCACCATTATCTCATTTAGCTTTAGCACTTATTGGTGAAGGGCTTGTTTATTTTAAAAATGAAGAAGTTGATAGTCGTTATGTTTTAAATGAATTAGGAAGAGCACCATTACATCTACAAGCTAAAGAAGGATTAGCACTAATTAATGGCACACAGGCTATGACTGCACAAGGGGTCATTAATTATATTGAAGCGGAAGACTTAGGTTACCAAGCAGAGTGGATTGCGGCGCTCACACATCAAGCGTTAAATGGTATTGTTGATGCATATGATCATAGAGTACATGCAGTTAGAAATAGTCAAGAACAAGTAGATGTCGCGGCACGTATGCGTGATTGGTTAGCAGACTCAAAGTTAACAACAAGACAAGCTGAGATTCGTGTTCAAGATGCTTATTCTTTACGTTGTATTCCACAAATTCATGGCGCAAGTTATCAAGTGTTTAACTACGTAAAAGAAAAGTTAGAGTTTGAAATGAATGCTTCAAATGATAATCCGCTTATCTTTGATGAAGACGGTGAAACAACAGTCATATCTGGTGGTAACTTCCATGGACAACCTATCGCCTTTGCGCTTGATCATTTGAAATTAGGTGTCAGTGAATTAGCGAATGTTTCAGAACGACGTGTGGAACGACTAGTGAATCCGCAATTGAATAACGGTCTACCTGCATTCTTAAGTCCTGAACCTGGTTTACAAAGTGGCGCGATGATTATGCAATATGCAGCAGCGAGTCTAGTATCTGAGAATAAAACACTTGCACATCCAGCGAGTGTAGATTCTATACCATCTTCAGCTAACCAAGAAGATCATGTATCTATGGGAACGATTGCTTCAAGACATGGTTATCAAATGATTGAAAATGCACGACGAGTTATTGCGATTGAATGTATTATTGCGTTACAAGCAGTTGAGTTAAAAGGTGTCAATCAACTATCACCTAAAACACGAGACAAATATGACGAATTTAGAAACATTGTGCCATCTATCAAACAGGATAGACAATTCCATAAGGACATAGAAGCCGTAGCACAGTACTTAAAGGATAGTGCATATCATTAATACATTCATAAAATGAAAATGATTGAATTTTAAAATAACTTGAAAATTACAAAAAACTTTGCTATATTGTGAGTAAGTTAATAAAACATTGTTCGTAGGCCAAGTAGTATTATTGATGGATTTCAGAGAGCTTGTGGTTAGTGAGAACAAGTAATCCACTTTAATATGAATCTACCTACATTTAGTGAGCAATCGGCGAATAACCGTTATTTTAGTTAAGTGCAAACGAAGTTACATTTCATTGAGATGTTTGCTTTGTTTGTTAAATAGGGTGGCAACGCGTAGACCACGTCCCTTGTCGGGGCGTGGTCTTTTTGTATGCTTTTATATACATAGTTGGCATGCTAAATATATATTTTTATGGGAAAGGATGAAGGTTTCATGTTAGATATTAAACTTTTTAGAACAGAGCCAGACAAAGTTAAGAGCAAAATTGAATTAAGAGGAGACGACCCTAAAGTAGTCGATGAGGTATTAGAATTAGATGAAAAGCGTCGTACATTAATAAGCAAGACAGAAGAGATGAAAGCGAAACGTAATAAAGTAAGTGAAGAAATCGCTCAGAAAAAACGTAATAAAGAAAATGCTGATGATGTTATCGCTGAAATGCGTCAATTAGGTGATGACATTAAAGAATATGATACACAATTAAATGAAATTGATAATAAAATGTCTGATATTCTATGTCGTATTCCAAACCTTATCAATGATGATGTACCACAAGGCGCTTCAGATGAAGAAAATATCGAAGTTAAAAAATGGGGTACACCTCGTGAATTTGATTTCGAAGCGAAAGCACACTGGGATATCGTAGAAGATCTTAAAATGGCTGACTTCGATCGTGCCGCTAAAATTTCTGGCGCACGTTTCGTTTATCTAACAAGAGACGGTGCACAATTAGAACGTGCATTAATGAACTACATGATTACTAAACATACAACACAACATGGTTACACTGAAATGATGGTACCTCAATTAGTTAACGCTGATACAATGTATGGTACTGGTCAATTACCTAAATTCGAAGAAGATTTATTTAAAGTAGAAAAAGAAGGACTATATACAATTCCAACTGCTGAAGTACCTTTAACAAACTTCTATCGTGATGAAATCATCCAACCAGGTGTCTTACCTGAAAAATTCACTGGACAATCTGCATGTTTCCGTAGTGAAGCGGGTTCAGCTGGTAGAGATACAAGAGGTTTAATTCGTTTACACCAATTCGACAAAGTTGAAATGGTACGCTTTGAAAAACCTGAAGATTCTTGGGATGCTTTAGAAGAAATGACTACAAACGCTGAAGCAATCTTAGAAGAATTAGGATTACCATATCGTCGTGTTATCTTATGTACTGGAGACATTGGTTTCAGTGCTAGTAAAACATACGACTTAGAAGTATGGTTACCAAGCTATAACGACTACAAAGAAATCAGTTCATGTTCAAACTGTACTGACTTCCAAGCACGACGTGCCAATATCCGTTTCAAACGTGATAATGCAGCTAAACCTGAATTAGCGCATACGTTAAATGGTAGTGGTTTAGCTGTAGGTCGTACATTCGCAGCAATCGTTGAGAACTATCAAAATGAAGATGGTACAGTAACAATCCCTGAAGCCTTAGTACCATTCATGGGTGGTAAAACTCATATTCAAAAGCCAACTAAATAATTTAGATTGTTAGCGAATGACTAGCTATACAATGCGCGGTAATGAAGAGCCATCATTGCCGCGTATTTTTTTATGTCAATAACCTAAAGTAAGAGGGTAGGGGAGGGACATTAAGTAAAATTTAGATGCAAAATAGTGTGGGTAGTCTAACTATTAATAGAAAATTCTGTCATATTTAAAATGTTGTGATGACGGCATTTTAAAAGTGAGGTTTGTCTGACGTCACACACACCGACGTCTAAAGTGATTGCCGTTTTCATCATTGTATATTAGACTTGAGTTTATTATTTAAACGTAAATGCGTTTGTAACTAGAAAGGGGGAGACAAGATGACCCATCTCACATTTAGACAAGGTGTTAAAGAATGCATTCCAACATTATTAGGGTATGCAGGTGTTGGTATTTCATTTGGCATCGTTGCTGCATCTCAAAAGTTTAGTTTATTAGAAATTATATTACTTTGTTTAATTATTTATGCTGGTGCGGCACAATTTATTATATGTGCGTTAGTCATAGCTGGAACACCCATAACAGCGATAGTGTTAACAACATTTATTGTTAATTCACGTATGTTTTTATTAAGTATGACTTTAGCACCCAATTTTAAGTCTTATGGTTTATGGAATCGAATTGGACTTGGTTCTTTAGTAACCGATGAAACGTTTGGTGTAGCCATCACGCCTTATTTAAAAGGTGAGCCAATTAACGATCGTTGGTTGCATGGTTTAAACATCACAGCATATTTGTTTTGGACCTTTTCTTGTGTAGTTGGTGCTGTATTTGGCAAATATATTTCGAATCCAGAGATATTAGGATTAGATTTTGCGATTACAGCTATGTTTGTATTTTTAGGAATTGCTCAATTTGAATCTGTTAAAAAGTCTAAGATCAACATCTATCTTGTGCTTATTCTATGTGTCATTGTGATGATGTTAACGTTAAGCTTTGTTATGCCCTCGTATGTAGCGATTATAATATCTGCGGTTGTCGCATCTACATTAGGGGTGGTGATGGACAGATGATGACAGATCAACATATGTTAATCATAATTATTCTATGTGGTATTGTTACGATTTTAGTCAGAGTGATTCCATTTATGATGATTTCACGAGTAAATCTACCAGATGTTATTATTCAATGGTTATCCTTTATACCTATCACACTTTTTACAGCACTTGTCTTGGACGGTATTATTCAACAACATGAAGGTAGTGTAGGCTATACACTCAATGTGCCATTCATTATTGCATTAATACCAACTGTATTATTAGCCATATATACGAGAAGTCTAACTTGGACCATTTTAGGCGGTATTGCATTTATCGCTCTATTGAGATTCTTTCTATAGAAATCAAGGTCTACATATTGAATTTCGTGATGGAGTTAGTTAAAATTTAAGTAGTTAGAAAATTTAGATAATTAATATATTTATTCAAAACTTAATCATAAAATCTTATTCAGAGAAGTTGAGGGACTTGGCCCATAGACGCTTCAGCAACCGGCTATAAAGAATACGAGTACGGTGCTAAAACCAACGAGCACTCGAATGATAAGTACTGAACCGCTTCTTACTTTTCATAGAGTAAGAAGCTTTTTTATTTAAAGGAGGATGGATTCATATATGTCGAATTATACAGTTGATACATTAGAATTAGGCCAATTCACGACAGAGTCTGGAGAAACGATACAAAACTTAAAATTAAAATATGAACATGTAGGTTATCCTGGACAACCATTAGCATTAGTTTGCCATGCATTAACTGGCAATCATCTTACATATGGTACAGATGAACATCCAGGTTGGTGGCGTGAAATTATTGATGGTGGTTATATGCCTATCAATGATTATCAATTTTTAACATTCAACGTCATAGGGAGTCCATTTGGTTCAAGTTCAAAGCATAATGATCCACATTTTCCAGATCATTTAACATTAAGAGATATCGTACGTGCACTTGAGAAGGGGATAGAAGCACTAGGGTTTAATAAAATAGATATTTTAATCGGTGGGAGTTTAGGTGGTATGCAAGCACTAGAATTACTTTATAATCGACGATTCCAAGTAGATAAAGCGGTTATACTTGCTGCTACAGATAAAACCTCATCGTACAGTTGTGCCTTTAATGAGATTGCTAGACAAGCGATTCATATCGGAGGTAAAGAAGGTTTAAGTATTGCTCGACAATTAGGATTTTTAACCTATCGATCTTCTAAAAGTTATGATCAACGCTTCACACCTGAAGAGGTAGTTAGTTATCAACAACATCAAGGGAACAAGTTCAAAGAATCCTTTGATTTATCATGTTATTTAACACTGCTGGACGTCTTAGATAGTCATAATATTGATAGAGGCAGAGATGATGTTGATGAGGTGTTTAAATCATTAGACACAAAGGTATTAACGATGGGATTCATAGATGATTTGTTATATCCAGATGATCAAGTATTAGCGGCAGGACAACGTTTTAAATATCATCGACACTTTTTTGTACCAGATAATGTGGGGCACGATGGTTTCTTACTTAATTTTGAAGATTGGGCACCTAATTTATATCACTTTTTAAATGCGAAACATATTCGACGATAATGACTAAAACCATGTTCTAACGTTAATTTTATAAGGTTGAATATCGATGTTAAAAGTATAGTATATAAAGAGAATACAAATCGAGAAATTAAATAGGTGACTATGAGATGAAACAATTGATAATTATATTAAATGCATTGAATTATATAGTTATAGCATTATTAATAATATTCAACTTCAATAATCTATCTGAAAAGGGATTAGATATATGTAGATATTTTCTTTTTATTAGTTGTGTTTTATTTATATTTTCATTAATTATGTATTTAATA
>OJXO01000224.1_pt1 | contig 14331 bp, 16 predicted proteins | sample 1600721 | NCBI WGS metagenome assembly OJXO01 (sample SAMN04436634, study PRJEB24849) | human gut metagenome | biome: human gut; feature: NICU; material: stool | host: Homo sapiens | place: USA: Saint Louis, MO | collected 2010-01-30
AGTAGGTTATCCACAGAAAGTTATCCACCTAAGCTTTATAGGTTTATCAGAAAAGCTTTTTATATCTCTCTTCTTTTTTTTCATGTTGTCCCCAACGCGTACCTTCGATCAAGCACCCTGGGGTCATGGCCGAGCAGTTGCCGTCCATCACATGCTCTATAGGGAAAGACTGGTTGGAAATTGACCTACGGGCTTGCTTTCTCTAGAATCGCCGGTCTCGTAAAAAGGGGGCCATCCCGGCCCGTCGTCGACAAACCAGGTAACACGCCATGAAACGTACTTTCCAACCATCTGAATTAAAGCGTAAACGCGTTCATGGTTTCCGTGCTCGTATGGCAACTAAAGCTGGTCGTCAAGTATTAGCTCGTCGTCGTGCAAAAGGTCGTCATAGCTTAACTGTTTAATACTGTTACGCTGACCAGACTTGGGTGTGATGGCACTTTACAGTTTTAGCACAGATCTTCGTATACGCTGTGCTGCAGATTATAAAAGTGTATTTGATGGTGCGCTTTTTAAAGTGCATCAACCCCATTTTTTATTTCTTGCAAAATTAACCGAACAGCCTAACAGCCGTTTGGGTATTGTTGTTGCTAAGAAAAAAGTGCGTCGTGCGCATGAAAGAAATCGAATAAAACGTCTTGCTCGTGAGAGCTTTCGTCTACATCAGCCGAAATTTGGGTCAGACATAGATGTTGTTGTGATGCCTAAAGTTGGTATAGAAACGATTACGAATGCTGAGCTATATCAACAATTAGATTTTGCTTGGCAAAAATTACAACGCTTAGCGAAAAAACATTCTAAAGTTGTCCCAACCTCGCAGAATTAAGAGATGACCAATGGTTCGTATTTTGCGTTGGTTCATTCGACTGTATCAAATTGCGATTAGTCCGCTTCTTGGACCCCGTTGTCGTTATATCCCAACTTGTTCCCAATATGCGCTAGAAGCATTACAAACTCATGGTGCAATCAAAGGCGTTTGGTTATCTTCTAAACGTATTTGTCGTTGTCATCCGTGGGGAGGCTCTGGATACGATCCGGTACCGCCTAAAGCAATTCGTTTTATTTCGTTTCATCAAATAGATTCTCAAACGCATCATGTTGCTGTACCCTTTCGTGATCGTTTAATGAAGCAAAATCTCTCTAACCATTTGGGGTAATAGATATGCAACAATGGGCCAGGTTTGCAATTCTCGGGGCCATGTTTGTCACCGCATATTTGCTCATTTTGGCTTGGCAAAAAGATTATGGAAATGCTGCAACTGCACCGCAACAACAAGCGGCGGCTGTAAGTTCACATGAAGTATCTGCTGATTTGCCAAATGCTAAAACTGCAACAGTGGCTTCCGATGTGCCACAAGCAAATATTGCGCAGTCACAAACCACAGATGCAACTGCACCTGTGAATCAACAGCTTATTTCAGTACAAACTGACCTTTATCATCTTTGGATCAATCCAAAAGGTGGTGATATTGTTCGTATTGAATTACTCTCTCACGACAAGAGCAAAGACAGTAATCAACCATTTGTTATGCTTGAAAATGATGCCAAGCGTACTTATGTTGCTCAGTCTGGCTTAATTGGTTTGAATGGACCAGATAGCAGTCGTGGTGGTCGCCCATTATATGCTGTTGAAAAAACATCATATACTTTAGCTGATGCTAAAGGGGTACAAGATCAAAGTGGACATTCTGAGAAAGTTTTAACAGTTCCTATGGTGTTTAAGACACCAGAAGGCGTTGAAATTATTAAAACTTTTACATTTACTCAAGGTCAATATCCAATTGTTGTCAAACATCAAGTTGTTAACCGTAGCCAACAAAACTGGCAAGGTCAGATGTTTGGACAGTTGAAACGTGATAATTCGGAAGATCCAGGTAAGTCTTCTCAGGGTATTTTCACTTTAGGTACGTTCTTAGGTGGTGCATGGGGTACTCCGGATGCTCACTACAACAAACTTAAGTTTGCGAATTTCTCTGAAGAAAAACTCAATACCGAAGCTAAAGGCGGTTGGGTTGCAATGGTTCAGCACTACTTTGTAAGTGCTTGGATTCCAGGAAACCTTAAACTGACTCAAGCAAATGGTCAGCCTTATGTCGCTAAACTTGAATCTCGTCAGTCTGCGGATCATATGAATATTATTGGCTTTACTTCGCCAGTAATTAATGTTCCGGCGGGTACTTCGATGGAAGTCGATGCGAAGCTTTATTCAGGTCCAAAAGTACAATCTGAATTAAAAGATTTAGCGGTAGGTTTAAACCAGACTGTTGACTATGGTTGGTTATGGCCAATTGCGAAGTTATTGTTCCTAGGTCTTCAATTCTTCCATAGCATTGTAGGCAACTGGGGATGGTCAATTATCTTACTTACCATTATGGTGAAGATGATTTTATGGCCTTTATCTTCAAAAAGTTATCGTTCTATGGCGAAAATGCGTGTGATTGCACCAGAAATGCAACGCATGAAAGAAGAATTCGGTGAAGACCGTATGCGCTTCTCGCAAGAAATGATGGCGCTTTACAAACGTGAACAGGTTAACCCGCTTTCTGGTTGTTTACCGTTATTGCTACAAATGCCAATTTTCCTTGCTTTGTACTGGGTACTCATGGAAAGTGTGGAATTACGTCATGCACCGTGGTTAGGCTGGATTCAAGACTTGTCTGCGATGGATCCATGGTTCATCTTGCCATTAATTATGGGTGCGACAATGTTTGCTCAGCAAATGTTGAACCCGCAACCAGCTGATCCAATGCAAGCGAAAGTATTCCGCATTATGCCGATTATTTTTACGGTATTTATGTTGTTCTTCCCTGCGGGTCTTGTGTTGTACTGGATTGTGAACAACAGTATTACAATCTTACAGCAATGGTTTATTAACAAGAGTGTTGAGAAAAGTCGTATCAGTAAAGCTGAATCGGCATCTTAATCCTTGAACTTTTGCTGAATCAATCCGCTTAAGATGGTAATCTTAGGCGGATTTTTCTTTGGCTGTATTTTAGGTTTTTAGGTGAATAATATGCATAGTCAAACCACAATTGCCGCAATTGCAACGCCACCAGGGCGTGGTGGAGTGGGCGTGATTCGCTTATCGGGACCTAAGGCTTATGATATTGCTCAAAAACTGACGCAAAAAAACTTACCTGAAGCTCGGATGGCGGGTTTCCGTAAGTTTTATGATGCTGATGGAAGTATTATGGATGAAGGTATTGTCTTGTGCTTTCCAAATCCACATTCTTTTACTGGTGAAGATGTTGTAGAACTTCAAGGCCACGGTGGTCCTGTCATTCAAAATGCCTTACTTGGCCGTTTATTTGAGCTTGGGGCAATTGCTGCAAAAGCTGGGGAATTCTCCATGCGAGCTTTTGAAAATGGCAAAATGGACTTGGTACAAGCTGAAGCAATTGCCGATTTGATTGATGCGACCTCTCAAGCTGCGGCTCGTTCGGCAGTCCGTTCTTTACAAGGTGCTTTTTCAACAAAAATTAATACAGTTTTAGAAAAACTGATTCATTTACGTCTGCACGTAGAAGCTGCGATTGATTTTCCAGAAGAAGAAATTGATTTTTTGGCTGATGGCAAAATTTTAGCTTTACTTGAAGACGTTCAGCAGTCTGTACATGCTGTTCAAACCTCTGCACGACAAGGGCAATTACTCCGTGAAGGTCTACAGGTTGTTATTGCGGGTAAACCAAATGCAGGTAAGTCGAGCTTGTTGAATGCACTTGCTGGTGTTGAGCGTGCAATTGTGACTGATATTGCTGGCACAACTCGTGATGTTTTACATGAAAAAATTAGCTTAAATGGTTTACCAATCACCTTAACGGATACTGCGGGTCTTCGTGAAACGGGAGATGTAGTCGAGAAAGAAGGCATTCGACGTGCAATCAAAGAAATTGAGCAGGCCGATTTGTTGTTATTGGTCTACGATTTAAATCAAGGCGATGATCCTTTAAAACTGGCTCAAGAATACTTTGCCGAACATATTGAACCGCGTCGTCTCATGTTAATTGGCAATAAATGTGATTTAACTGGTCAATCAGCCGAAATAAGCGATTATCAAGGGTTCCGTCATATCACAGTTTCAGCAAAACAAGAGATGGGCGTACAAGGCCTCGTAGATGCGATTACAGCGCATGCAGGCTTTCACCCTGAGGAAGATACATTTATTGCGAGAACACGTCATTTAGACGCAATGAAGCGCACTCAGCTCTATTTGGCAGAGGCACGTGAGCAACTTGTTGTATTTAACGCTGGTGAACTCGTTGCCGAATCACTACGTCTTGCTCAAAATGCTTTAGGTGAAATTACGGGTGACTTTAGTGCCGATGACCTATTAGGCAAAATCTTTGGTTCGTTCTGTATTGGAAAATAATAAAAAAACTGGATGATGTAGAGTGCTATGTCATCCAGTACTTTTCTCAGCCGTATCTCTTTAAAACTTTTAAAAATTCATCTAACTCATTTTGATCGACTTCTGCGCCTTTAAGTACGTGATGATGTAAATGCTGTTCCATTAATTCACTCATCAAACCGTTTATTGCACCTTTTATGGCTGCAACTTGCTGCAAAATATCTATACATGAAGATTCTGGTTGTTCTATTGCATTTTCAATGCTGTTGATTTGCCCTTTTAGTCGTTTTACACGATTAACAATTTTTTTATCCTGACCAATGTGACTCATCTGTTTTCTCTTGTACAATTTAATATACTGGTAGGGAGTATATTGGGTTTAAATTTTATGCAGGATTATAGTGTATCACGTCATCATCAACATCAGTTTGATGAAGGAAATCCACTTGCACAAAAACGTATTTTGATTGTAACCATTTTAACGGCGTCCATGATGTTACTGGAAGTATTTGGTGGGTGGTTCTTCAATTCAATGGCACTACTGGCCGACGGTTGGCATATGAGTTCACATATGTTGGCCCTTGGTTTAGCCTACTTTGCCTATCGTGCAGCCCGTCATTATTCCAATGATCACCGTTTTAGCTTTGGAACTTGGAAAATTGAGATTTTAGCCGGCTATAGCAGCGCAATTTTGCTGATGGTTGTGGCTATTTTTATGGCGTTTCAGTCAATTCAACGTTTATTTAACCCAGTTGAAATTTTTTATAATGAAGCTATTCCAATTGCAATTTTAGGTTTAGTTATTAACTTGATTTGTGCCTGGTTACTTCATGATGATGGTCACCATCACCATCACCATCACCATCATGAGCATAGCCATGGGCATCATCACCATGATTTAAACCAAAAAGCTGCGTTTTTACATGTGGTTGCAGATGCAGTGACTTCTGTTTTTGCAATTGTAGCGCTTTTCGCAGGTAAATATTTTGGATGGGATTTTTTAGATGCACTTTTAGGAATTTTAGGTGCTATTTTAGTTGCAAAGTGGTCTTTTGGCTTAATGAAAGAAACAGGTAAAACCCTTCTAGATGCTGAAATGGACCATCCTGTAGTTGATGAAATTCGGGAAGTAATAGCTGAATTTCCGAAACATGTGGAAATTACAGATATTCATGTCTGGAAAGTCGCAAAAGGTAAATTTTCTTGTATTTTGGCCCTTGAAACTGACGATATCTCTTTAAATGCAGACCAGATTCGTGATGCTTTATCGATTCATGATGAAATTGTGCATATTTCAGTAGAAATTAATACCTTAAAACCTGTTTATGTTCCACGTGAAACATTGGCGTAACTGAGTAGAAGTTTGGTTATAACTCGGTAATCAGTTCTGTTTTCACTAATGGAACTGATTAAAATGTTCTTCTCTCCTGCCTCCGAGTCGGTTTTATGATTAAAAAATTAGGAATATTGGCGTTATTTAGTTTAACTACAAGTTTGAGTTTCGCTAATGTAGATACTGTTCGGGAAAATATTAAAAAACAATATCCTAATTTGAAAATTAGTAATATTCAGAAAACTGAAATGCCTGGGCTATATAGTGCTAATCTGGACCAACAAATTATTTATCTTGGTGAAGATGGGCAGCACATGTTTGTAGGCTCTATGATTCGGTTAAAAGACCAAAAGAACTTAACTAAAGATCTGGTTTTAGGACAGAACTCAATTGATTGGAAACAGTTGCCTTTAAAAGATGCCATTAAAACAGTCAAAGGTAATGGCCAGCATGTTTTAGCAGTATTTTCTGATCCAAATTGCCCTTATTGTAAACAGCTTGAGCCTGAACTCGACAAGCTGAAAGATGTGACTATTTACACGTTCATCTATCCTTTAAAACCTCAGTCTATTGTGGTTTCTAGACAAGTTTGGTGTGCACCGAATCAATCATATTCATGGAAAAAATTAATTGAGCAAGGTGTTAAACCAACGGTTGCGAGCTGTACAAACCCGATTGACCGTAACTTGGAATTAGGGAAAAAATTAGGTTTTAATGGCACACCTACTCTCATTTTTGCTAACGGATTTAAACTCGTCGGAGCGCGCTCTGCTGAAGAAATTCAGGCAGTTTGGAAAGAGTTAGGTTTATAAAATGACTTAAAAAAAGCACCATTCGGTGCTTTTTTAAAATTAAATTTCCTACTTAGCTTTTTCGTGCAATTAGGTTATAGATAAAGAGAATAATGACGGCACCAATGACAGAAGCAATAAAGCCCGCCGCTGAATTTTCTCCATAAAGACCAAGTAAGCGACCGCCATAAGTGGCTAGAAGTGAACCTGCAATACCAATTAAAGTAGTAACAATAAAACCTGCTTTATCATCACCTGGGTGTAAAGCACGAGCGATTAAGCCAGCGAAGAAACCAACCACAATAGCAACAATAAGTGACCACATATTTGTTCTCCAGTTGTTTTTTTGATGAAGTTAATGATTTTGCTTCATATTCTATCGTGCGGTAGAGTGATCTATTTTGTCTGTAGCAGATTGCGACTTTTTGTGTCTTTTTTGTTCAAAGCTCAGCCTTTATATAAAAAAATAGCACCTTGCGGTGCCATTTTTATAAAATTTATAGGCCAATCTCACCAATAAATGGTAAGTGACGATATTTCTGGTCGTAGTCTAAGCCATAACCAACAATAAATTTATCTTCAACTTCAAAACCTAAAAATTTAACTTCAAGATCAATTTCACGGCGAGATGGTTTACTCACTAATGTGCACAATTGAATCGAATTTGGTTCGCGAGTTTGCAACATTTCCACGACTTTGCTTAAAGTGTTGCCTGAGTCAATAATATCTTCAACCACAAGCACGTCTTTACCACGAATTTCACCATCAAGATCTTTTAAGATTTTAACGTCTCGACTTGAAGTGGTACCGCCGCCATAGCTAGACACTGTCATAAAGTCGAGTTCATGTGGTTTGGTAATCGTACGACATAAGTCTGCCATGAAAATAACAGAACCACGAAGTAGACCAATCAGAACCAATTCTTTGTCACTATTTGCATAGTGAGAATTGATTTGCTCGCCGAGCTCTTTGACTTTTGCTTGAATTTCTTCGGTTGAAATCATGATGCTCATTGCAACAGTCATGGCAGATTCCTACAAGATATAAAAGAAAAAATAAAAAAGGTGTTGACCAGCAACACCTCGAAAATCTGAGTTAATGGTAAAATTTTAAAGCAAAATGACGTTTCATGCACCCTTTGATGGCTGTGAAATTTTATCATTTTGCGGAATATGTCGATCACGCTTTAACGCAATAGCACATATTCCAAATAATAACAAAAACTTAACAATGCCTTTTTTATTTGGCTGTTTCTTTTTGATAAGCACGGTTTCCATAAATATAAGTCGCCTCAATATTACGGTCATCACCTAAAGTGAATAATGCAAACAGTGAATCTTCAACAGACTTAGATTTAGACTGGCGAAGTTCCTGTAATGCTGTTGGCTTTAAGTTTAGTACCACAAAGTCTGCTTCTTTACCGACGTTGAAGTTGCCTAACTGATCCTGCAAATCGAGTGCTTTTGCTCCGCCTAGGGTTGCATGATAAAGCGCTTCATAAGCTGAGAGTTTATCACCTTGTAACTGCTGAACCTTATAAGCCTCGTTAACAGTTTGCAGTAAGCTAAACGATGTGCCAGCCCCAATATCTGTCCCTAAGCCTACTTTCACTTGTTTTTCCCAAGTTTTTTTCAATGGAAATAAACCACTGCCTAAGAACAGGTTTGAAGTTGGGCAAAATGCGATAGCCGATTGTGTATCATGCATACATTGCCATTCTTCATCTTCTAAGTGAACGCAATGCGCAAACACAGAACGCTTACCAGTCAGACCATAATGTTGATAAACATCTAGATAGCCCGCTTGTTCCGGAAATAAAGATTTCACCCAAGCAATTTCATCTTTGTTTTCACTTAAATGCGTATGGACATACACATCCGGAAATTCTTGTTTTAACTGCCCTGCTCTTTCTAATTGCTCAGGTGTAGAAGTCGGCGCAAATCGTGGCGTAATCGCATACAGAGCACGGCCCTTACCATGCCATTTTTCAATGAGCGCTTTAGTGTCGCTGTAAGCCGTTTCTGGCGTGTCACACAACGCTTCAGGCGCATTACGGTCCATAAGTACCTTGCCGGCAATTAAACGCATCTGAACGCGCTCTGCGGCTTCAAATAAGGCATCCACAGATTCGGGATGAACTGTACAGAAAACGAGGGCCGTGGTTGTACCGTGTTTTAAGAGTTCCTGAACAAAGAACTGGGCAATTTCGCTTGCATATGTTTTGTCTTGAAACTGGATTTCAGTTGGGAAAGTATAAGTATTAAGCCAGCTTAAAAGTTGCTCGCCGTAAGCTCCCACCATTTCGGTTTGCGGAAAGTGAATATGGGTATCAATAAAGCCGGGTACAATCAATTGTTCTGGATAATGTTGAATCTCAACTCCAGCAGGTAGATGCTGTTGAGCGTCTTCCCATGCACCAAACCATTTGATCTTTCCATGTTCACTAATCAATACACCATCTTCCAAATAACGTATTTGATTTGGAATATCAGTTGGCTCAGAGACAGTTTGTTGAATATCTAAAAAACGACCACGCACAACGGTGGTATTTGCGATCAATGACATGGAAAGCCTATATATTTTCACTTTTTTCGATTGATTGTACCCCAGTTAGCCAAGATTTAAACGGTATAACGTTTACTTAGTCCCCATTCAGCCAAAATCCTTCGATAAGTCGTTGATGAACGGTCTGCTTCAAAATGTGCTTCCATCATTAGATCAAGCGGCAGTTCTTCTGGCTTTTGTGATTCGACCATATCTTGGTCTTCGGCAAAAATTTGGGCATTAAATGCATATACCTTTTCTAAATCACCTGTTTGGTCAAAGTTACGTGTGAGTGGAACAAATAAGCGGGTTTTATTACTTGAGATAGGACAACAGGCATTTAAAATTTTTAAGATCCCACCTTCTGGAAAATCGACAGTAAGCACGGCAGAAAATGGCGGATAAACCTCAAAAGTACGCTTCCACAAAAAGCCTTCTGGTTCGAGATGTTTCAGTTCATGCGGATAATTACTGACATTGCTGATATAGACCGTTTTTAAGCCATAATTGGTACGTTCAGTGTGATATTTAGGGACGATGGGATTATCACGATTCGCAAAGGCGTTGTGATGCACCCATGCAAAATGAGCGACATCGATAAACCCTTCAAGCTGACGACCACTAGAACCACCAATATCTACAAAAGGTGGCAAAATCGCTTGATGTTCTGCATCATCCCAAGTATCTAATACAGGAATATTGGCTTGAGTAACATCACGACCATGAATACTGGTCCAAATGAGGCCGTATCTTTGCACAACCGGAAATTTGGTTAGAGAAAAACGATCAGAAATTTTAGTCAGTTCGGGCTGAGCTGGTATTTGGGTACATTTCCCTTCGGTGTTATAGCGTAGACCGTGATAAGGACAAACAATCTCCTCACCATCCACCCAACCTTTGGTTAAAGGCACGCCACGATGTGGGCAAATGTCTCGGACCAGATGAATTTCACCACTTTCTGTCTTGTAGAGTGCCATATTGACGTCTAGTAGTGTGACTCTTTGAGGCGCATTAGAGACATCTTGAATACGTGCGACGGGATACCAGTGAGTAGATAGAATTTCCCAATCTTTTGCTTCAAAACTGCTGTTACACGGCATGGCAAGGGGAGTTAAAGTTGGAATCGCATTCATTGCATTACTCCTTAAAAAAATTAGGGCTCTGACGAGCCCCTAAAATCTAGGCTTTTTTCTTTTTAGGAGATGCAAAGAACTTGCCAATATTGAATTTTAAGAAAGTAAACCAGAATAAAAGATTTAAAATACATAGAGTTAAATCATTATATTTTTGAATTTTTGTTCTAATTTAGCTTTAAAAGCGAACATTGATTATTCGCTATATATTTAAAATGCACTGATTGACTGCGTCGAAGGCACAATAAAAAAGCACCTAAACAGTGCTTTTTTAAATCTCTATTCGCATATTACTCGACAAAATAATGTGCTGCAAAGTGGGCATCATTACCAATGATGTCATAACAATCTTCACGAATAGACATGCCTGCACATTGATGTCCAACCATCCATAAACCAAGAGTAGGTAGTTGTCCTGAAAATAATGGGGTGTCTACCCATTTCTGTACGACATAACCATATTTGTCATAGTCATCAAAATAAAAGCTACCAGAAGCTGCACCTTGGTCATGGCCGTCTTGTAAAACTCGAATATTGGCCCCTTCTCTTGCCAAAATCGGCTTTTTCACCCATTTACCGGACAAAGCTTGTTGCGGGTCATAGGTATGGGTTTCAACCAATAATGGATGGTTTGGATAACGCTTCCAAAGCTCAACCAAAATCGCTTTATTTGAAAGTAACATTTTCCAGCAAGGTTCAATCCACTGTGTTTGTGGATGGATATATTGAGAAAATGCTTCTTCCCAGATCCATTCCCATGGATAGAGTTTAAATATGTTTTGAATGGGCTGGTTATGGAGATCAACAAAATCTTGCCCGTTCCAACCTATGTTCTCCATAGAAAGCTCGGAAACTTGTAGATGAGCTTGGTAAGCGGTATCCATCAAATACTCGAGATTGCCCCAGTCTTCCCTTCCAGCTTCCTGACAGGCAGCAAAATGCACATGACTACCACGCGGTAAAATTGTTTTCCAGCGTTTAATCAGATCTTCATGAATGCTATTAAACTGGTCTCGGTTTGCAATACCCGAGACTTGTTCTATCCACAGCCACTGCGCGACAGAGGCTTCGAGTAAGCCAGTCGGTGTGTCGGCGTTATATTCCAGCATTTTGATATTTCGCCCATCGTAAGCGAAATCAAAGCGGCCATACAGCATGGAAGCATTTTGTTTCCATGAATGTTCAATATGGTTTATGGCTGTTTCTGGAATTTGAAAGTAAGCAGGATAGTTTCCTCGTTGAATGAGATCTCCTACTACCGATAAACACATCTGATGTAGTTCATTTGCCGCATCTTCAAGTTGTTCAATCTGTTTAAGAGTAAACTCATACGCAACCCCTTCAGACCAGTAAATTGAGCCATCGAGAGAAGGTAAATTAAAATAATCAAAACCAATATTTTGATGCTCCACTTGCCAGTCTGGACGTGGAGTAAATATTTTTCTTTTCATATTAAGTGGATGCCTGATTATTTAGCCGCCGAAAGAGAAACCGCTACGACCAAACCCCCCACGTATTGGGGATGAAGAAGACGCGCTTTTCGCCGTACTTGAAATAATGGGGCGACCTACACTCAAATTGCTGTAAGGATGTAAGGTATTTCCGTGATAAGAAACTTCCCGATTATTTTGATAATACGCAGGCCCTAAATAGCGGCTTCCAACATAGCTAGAACCATGTCCACTTGAGTTATTTTCTTGTTTACATGTTTCATTATTCCAGTCGCGAGCACAGTCATATTGGTTGTTATATACGTCTTGTACCAAAGGACCATCATTATGGCTACATGCCGTGAGTAATAACGGGACAACGACAAGATTAATTGTTTTAGAACGCATGAGACTCCACACATTTTAATAAATATATTCGGCATAAAATACCGATTAGCTGTTATCTATTATGTTTCTGATTAGGAAAGATAAATTTTAGGTTGGCATATGATATTAACCTGTTTTTTAAAGTACAGTCTCTTTTGAAGATTTAGATAACAAGGCATCTTACATGTAGATGCCTTGTTGTGATGAATTAAGACTGCAATTGCTTTTTGTTGTGTCGTAAAGAGAGGTAAGCAGTGATTGCTAACACTATTACGATAAAGCTTAATGAGATCCAAATTGGCATGTGGAATACATCAAGCAATAACATTTTTGCACCAATGAACAATAAGATAATACCTAAGCCGTATGGCAAGTAATGCAATTTAGTCGCAGCGCCAGCAAGTAAAAAGAACATTGCGCGTAAACCTAAAATTGCCATTAAGTTCGCCGTTAAAACAATAAACGGGTCGCTAGTTACCGCGAAAATAGCAGGAATAGAATCTACTGCGAAAATCACGTCTGAAGCTTCAACCAAAATCAAAACTAGAAATAACGGCGTTGCCCACAATAAACCGTTTTGGCGTACAAAAAATTTGTCACCTTCAAGCTGTGGCGTAATACGCATATGGTTACGTAACCATTTTAAAAGCTTGATATCTTCAATATTGGTTTCTTCTTCTTGGCCTTTTAAGAACTTAAAGCCTGTATATACCAAGAACGCACCGAAGATATAAAGTACCCAAGAAAACTCTTGAACGAACCATGCACCAATAAAAATAAAGAGGGTACGCAGTACGATTGCGCCTAATACGCCGTAGAGCAAAATTTTACGTTGTAGCGCAGCCGGTATAGCAAACGCTGCGAAAATCATTAACCAGACGAAAACGTTGTCAATTGCGAGGGACTTTTCGAGTAAGTAACCTGCAAAGTATTCCATGGTTTTTTGGTTTGCTAAGGTCACCCCAACTGTTTGTTGTAGGTAAAGCCATAAACCACCACCAAATAAGGCTGCAACGCTTACCCACGCCACGCTCCAGTAAGCAGCTTGCTTAATTGAGACATCTTGACCTTGTTTTTGCTTAAAGCCCAAGAAGTCAATCAGAAGCATGACAATGACTATGCCAAAGAATGCTACGTACAGCCATAAATTGCCGATTGTTTCCATAAATCCTCCATACATCCGGCAATTGGGCATAAAAAAACCTCGACCAGTTGCCAGATGAATTAAACATCTGTATCAACATGATCAAGGTCTTGCCTACACCATGAATTTCATGATGCTCAGATACCGACTTTTTAATAAAAGTGTATTGACGATATCTGACACATAACATTGCTGTTATGTTTGGAGGAGGCTACTCCCCTTGTCAAACTAAATTCTGTTTTGGATAAAACATATCCAAGTCCACATAGAATGGCAGATTTTTTTGTATTACGCAACTGAACTTCATGTGGTGGTTTTACTACATAAAAGCTCTAGAGGTTATTTAATCAAACCACGGTCTAAAAGCGGTTTGCATATAATCTGGTAAAGGTGAATAAAGAATGCTGTTAAAGGCGTACCATAAACATTCCAGAAGTAATAACCGGCTGTGTTGACTAGTAACGCGACAATAAAAGCACCCAACATATCTAAAGGGAAATGCACACCTAAATAAATACGTGACCACGCCACCACAAATGACAAAAATAAAAGAATAATTCCAATTATTTTGCGCTGAGCAAACAAATAAGACAGGGCAATGGTGCTAAAAATTAGCATATGATTACTTGGAAAAGACGCTGTTGGCGCATGTTCAATAAAGGTGGTGCCCACACCCATCACAAACGGTCTTGGGTGATGGTAAAACAGAGAAATAACGTAACCGACTAAAAGCGATACACAGGTTAAAAAGACAGATTTAATGACCCTATTTTTTAAATCTTGATCGCCATAAAACCATAAAAAAGTAAGTATGAATAAAAGAATATAGAGGAGATCATTAGCAAAAAAGATAGCAAGACGAATGATAAATTGACTCGCATCCTGAGCCCCATTAATGACATGGAATAAGCTAAGGTTGAGTGTTTCTAAAGACATTCATATTCCAAACAAGAACAAAAACGTGAGCTATGATAAAGAATTAAGCTTAAGGTCTTGATAAAGAATTGTCACAAAAATGAAATATAGTTTATTTGTGAGTAAATAATAGACAGTAAGGCTAGATAATTTTTAATGCGTGTTCGGGGCGTTAATATTAAAGTGTTAACGTGTTGGCAATTTATTCGAGAACGTTATTTTATGACTACTCAAGAAAAACAGAAAAAATTGGGACTGTTCTAAATTTTGTGTAAGTACTTAATTTTCATTTATCCTTCAGAGGAT
>OJXO01000244.1_pt1 | contig 13371 bp, 17 predicted proteins | sample 1600721 | NCBI WGS metagenome assembly OJXO01 (sample SAMN04436634, study PRJEB24849) | human gut metagenome | biome: human gut; feature: NICU; material: stool | host: Homo sapiens | place: USA: Saint Louis, MO | collected 2010-01-30
ATATGGCTTTTATTTTTTATGCTTTAATCAAGCGTATTTAAATCGAATTTAATTTCAGGATTAATGTCATGAGTACAGCAATTAAAACCCGTGAAATTCAATATACTGCACCAGATGGTAGCCATTTAATTGGTTACTTTGCGGCTCCAGAAAGTGAAACACCTGTACCAGGTGTCATTATTGGTCCTGAGTGGTGGGGTCGTAACGAATACACTGAACAACGTGCGCGTGAACTTGCTGAACACGGTTATGCTGCACTTGCAATTGACATGTATGGCGATAAAAAAGTAACAACGACTGCAGCTCAAGCTTATGAATGGATGATGCAGACATTTGAAGATCTAGACACTGTGACTGATCGTGCCAACGCAGGGCTTCAGACTTTGGCTGCTCAACCGGAAGTAAATAGTGAAAAACTTGCAGCGGTAGGTTTTTGCTATGGTGGCAAAGTGGTACTCGATCTAGCTCGCTCAGGTGCTCCCCTCAAAGCAACTGCGACATTTCATGGTACATTAGCTCCTAAGGCTCCTGCTCAAAAAGGCAACATTCAAGGTGAGGTATTGGTTCTACATGGTGAACTAGACAGCATGGTCACCTTAGAAGATGTTGCTAATTTTGAAAAAGAGATGCAAGCTGCTGAAGTTAAACATGAGGTAGTGGTTTTAAAAGATGCTAAACATGGCTTTAGTAACCCGCTTGCAGATGAAAGAGCTAAAGCGAATGGTGTAGACCTTGGCTACAACAGCGAAGCGGAGAAACAAGGCCTTGCTAAAATGTACGCTTTATTAGAACGTACTTTAAAATAAAAGAAGCAAATTTGGAGCAAATGGCATTTTTCGCATTTGCTCCCTTAAAAGTTTATGACTTTGCAATATTTTTACTGTATTTTTTAAACCATACTTCAATAAATATACTCCCGTTGAGCTAGAGCAAAGCCTAGTCTTATTTCCCGCACTCGGGGTTTAATGGAATAACATGAGAGGATACAACAATGACTGACAAGAAATGTCCGTATTGCGATTTTGATGAATATGACATCATTGATAAGAATGAATTTGCTGTAATTTTACCAGACCCAAATCCGTTGTCTAAAGGTCACTGTGTAGTGACTCCACTACGCCATGTCAGCTCGTTTTTTGATATTACGTCTAAAGAGCACCAAGGCTTACTGACACTTCTTGAAATTGCCCGTCATGAAACCCAGCTTCGCCATCAGCCAGACGGTTTCCATATTGGCTTTAATGATGGTGAAGTGTTTGGACAGACTTCTGACCATTTTCACATTCATGTCATTCCATACTACAAAAATCAACCGTTGAAACTTGATCAACGTTGGGGTGTACAAAAGGATTAATCCTTTTTACTCATAGAACAGGGACTACATTTTTGATGTAGTCCCTGTTTTCATATGTCCATTTTCTTCGGTTGCTTTAAACAAAATTTCACCCAAATTTCAGCTATAATTTAGCCCTTACTTTTCTTCTATAGCTGTTCATGCCTGAATTTTCTTTTTCTGATGCCCTCTTAAACTGGTTCGATCAACATGGTCGGCATGATTTGCCTTGGCAAGTCGCAGATGATCCATACAAAGTCTGGGTTTCTGAAATTATGTTACAGCAAACTCAGGTAAAAACAGTTCTGCAATATTTTGACCGCTTTATGGAACGCTTCCCAACTGTAGAAGCTTTAGGTCATGCAACTTGGGATGAAGTAGCTCCTTATTGGGCAGGTCTTGGCTATTACGCTCGTGCCCGCAATTTGCATAAAGCCGCTGGCCTTGTAGCACAGCAAGGTAAATTTCCTGAAACCCTAGAAGAATGGATTGCACTACCGGGCATTGGTCGCTCGACCGCAGGTGCACTCATGTCTTTGGGTTTACGTCAGTATGGCGTGATTATGGATGGCAACGTGAAACGCGTTTTAGCCCGTTTCTTTGCTATTGAAGATGACTTAAGCAAGCCACAACACGAACGTGAAATGTGGAAACTAGCTGAAGAACTTTGCCCTACTCATCGTAATCATGACTACACTCAAGCGATTATGGACTTGGGTGCAACCATCTGTACGCCTAAAAAGCCTCTTTGTTTATATTGTCCAATGCAAGCTCACTGTCAGGCTTATCAGCAAGGTTTAGAACAAGAATTACCTTTTAAAAAACCGAAAAAAACACCACCTGTTAAAACGGCAGATGTTCTTATTATTCAGTGCGAAGATGAATGGTTCTGGCAGCAACGCCAAGCTCATGGTCTATGGGGCGGTTTATTTTGTTTACCTATTTTAGAAAATGAACATGAACGCTTGAAATTAAGTCAGCAATTTAAGCTACAACCTCGACCACAAACTTTTCAGATCAGTCATAGCTTTACTCACTTCACATGGTTACTTAATGCTCATTTGTTCCACGTGGAACCTGATCAAAAAGAACATCTGGCGATTGAACTTGAAGGCCAATGGCTGAGTCCAGAACAAGCTATTGCTAAAGGTGTTCCAACTGCTATGAAAAAATTGATCTCGACAAGCCGTTCATGACATAGTGAGCAAAATAATTTTGATATGGCTGTGACAGGGAGTATTTTGTGCGACGTTTAGTTTCCCATCTCTCACTTGGTTTTCTCATTATTCTATTGGCAGCCTGTGCCAGTGCACCTAAAAAACCTGCCCCGCTTTCACCAGCCCAAGTTAGCAAACTCAAGAGTATGCAGCTTCCAAATCGGCTTCCTGTTCCCGTAAAAGGTGTCGATCGAGATGAGCTAAAAGACACATGGGGAGCTGCTCGTAGTCAGGGCCGTAGCCACGAAGGAATTGATATTTTGGCTCCACGTGGAACCAAAGTGTACAGTGCAACTGAAGGGCTCATTGCCGATCTTCGTAATAACAACTTGGGTGGCAAAGTCATCTGGATTTTAGGCCCGGCAGGAACATGGCATTATTATGCTCATCTTGATGGACATAAACGTGGCTTAAATGTAGGTGACTATGTCAAAAAGGGCGACCTCATTGGTTATGTCGGCAACACGGGCAATGCACGTTATACTTCACCTCATCTTCATTATGGTCTTTACTTAGATGGTAAAGGTCGTGGTGCTGTTAATCCTTATTCATATTTACGCTAGGAACATTTTATGTCGGAAGCGCTGATCAATCGCTTAGTAGAGTTTGCCGAGTCTGGCAACCAGCAAAAGATCATTTTAAATGGCAATAGCTATCAAGGCTGGATCATGGAAATCAGTGATGATGCCCTACTGATCAGTACCGGTTTTTCAGATAAAGTTGGCAAAGACTTTTGGCTAAAGTTTGAAGACTTAACTCAAGCTGAACTGTATTATTGGGATACTCGCCCAAATGAATGGGTACCATTCAAACTCTAAAATACCAAGATAAATATAAGGAGCATCATCATGAAAACTCAACGCTGCGGATGGTGTTCCGATGATCCACTCTATATTGCTTACCATGATGAAGAATGGGGTAAACCAGAACACGACGAAGCTCGACTATTTGAAATGCTCTGTCTTGAAGGCCAACAAGCAGGTCTATCTTGGATTACCGTACTAAAAAAAAGAGAAAGCTACCGCCAGCACTTTTTTAATCATCCGATTGCTGACATTGCCGCATTTACGGATGACTTTTTAGAAACAAAACTATCCGATGCAGGCTTAATTCGTCACTTAGGCAAACTCAAAGCTATTCGTGATAATGCGATTGCTTGGCAAGCCCTTAAAGCCCAAGTTGGTGATGTTTCTAAATGGCTTTGGCAGTTTGTAGATGCCACTTCTCAACACAATGATGTTGCAGATTATCGCAACGCCCCTGCTCAAACTGAGCTCAGCCTAAAACTTTCCAAAACGCTTAAAAAAAATGGTTTCAAATTTGTTGGTCCAACCATCTGCTACGCGTTTATGCAGGCAGTGGGTATGGTCAATGATCATGAAAACAATTGTCAATTTAAAGCTTCCTAACCCACCAGAACGGTTCAAATCCGCTTAAGGAGTTTCCGATGAGCAATAATACGATTCAGGCTTATGCTGCAATGCAGGCAGGTGAAAAACTGGTCCCATACCAATTTGATGCAGGTGAATTACAACCGCATCAGGTTGAGGTAAAAGTTGAATACTGTGGTTTGTGTCATTCTGATATTTCTGTTTTAAATAATGAATGGCGTTCAACCGTGTACCCCGTAGTTGCAGGTCATGAAATTATTGGACGAATTGTTGCTTTAGGTTCAGAAGCCAAAGGACTACAAATTGGGCAACGTGTCGGTATTGGCTGGACCGCCGAAAGTTGCCAAGCCTGTGATGAGTGTATTGGTGGTCAGCAAGTACTTTGTACGGGCGAAAATGTCGCAACAATCGTGGGACATGCGGGTGGCTTTGCCGATAAAGTTCGTGCAGGCTGGCAATGGGCCATTCCCCTTCCCGAAGATTTAGACCCAGAAAGTGCAGGCCCTTTACTTTGCGGCGGAATTACCGTTTTTGACCCATTACTCAAACACAAAATACAGGCAACACATCACGTGGGTGTGATTGGTATTGGTGGTTTGGGTCATATCGCCATTAAGCTCCTTAAAGCGTGGGGCTGTGAAATTACGGCTTTTAGTTCTAACCCAGATAAAACCGAAGAACTCAAAGCAATGGGAGCCGACCATGTGGTAAATAGCCGCGATACAGAAGCGGTAAAAGCTCAAAAGGGTAAATTTGATTTATTGCTGAGTACCGTAAATGTGACTTTAAATTGGCGTGCTTTCATTTCTACACTAGCACCAAACGGTTCTTTGCACTTTTTAGGACTAACCCTAGAACCTGTTCCTGTTTCTGTCGGCTCACTTATTGATGGTGCCAAATCAGTAACTGGTTCACCTACAGGTTCACCTGCCGCTCTACGCCAACTTTTAAAGTTTGCCGCACGCAAAAAAATTGCGCCTCAAATTGAGCTATTTCCAATGTCACAGCTCAATGAAGCAATTGAACGTCTACACTCAGGTCAAGCACGCTACCGCATTGTGCTTAAAGCAGACTTTGCAGAATAAGACTAACTCACTGTTTGCATCTGTTGTCGCGACCAGTCTGCCAAGCTCATAATTGCTTGGCGGACATCTGCTGTTAACTCATGGCCTGCGTTTAAACGAATGAAATGTCGATAACGTTCATCCTCACCAAAAACATGGCCCGGTACTACAGTAATTCCCTGAGCTTGTGCAGTGTAATAGAGCGCTAAACTATCTACACTCTTAGGTAACTGTATCCATAATGCATATCCGCCTTCGGGCTGGCTCAATGCAATTGGTATACCTTCAAAGGCTCTTAAAATACAGCTACGGTATTCTTCAACTTGCCGCATTAAATTTGGTCGTAGCTGCTCTAAATGCTCTCGATAACCCCGACTATAAATAAAATCAGCTAGACCTAACTGTAAGGGTGTATTCACGCCAATATTACTTACTAGCAGTTCAAGTCTTAGATGTTCTAGCTTTGTCGTTAAACAAAACCATCCTACTCGATACGCACTCGACAAAGACTTAGACACTGAACCACACCAAATCACATAACCTTCACGGTCCCAATATCGAATGGGTAATGGCCGCTCACTACTGTAGCCACACTCACCAAAAATATCGTCTTCAATAATAAAACACTGATACTTTGCAGATAATTCAGCAATCTTCTGCTTCTCTGTGTTGCTAAAGCAATATCCCAAAGGATTTTGGTAGTTGGCTGTCATTAAGCAAACCTTCGCCAAACCTTGCTGCATTAAAGATTCTAAGCGCTCAAGATCAATTCCGCGATGATCTGCCGGAATCTCAACAATCTGTCGTTTTAAACTTGCTAATAACTGTAAATGACCATTGTAGGTGGGTGTAGGAATAAGAATACTATCGCCCACTTCAGTAAGCTTCTGAATCACTAAAGACAAAGCCGGCATACAGCCATTGGTAATAAAAATATCTTCTGGAGCGATATAAATACCATCTTCACGCCAATGATCGGATAGTGCTTTTCTTAATTGTTCATGGCCTTGTTTATTACAATAAAGAAAATCTTGAGGCTGACAATTTTTTAAAGCACGTTGAATAGAACGACGTAAACCCTCTACAGGAATAAAGTGCGGCGTTAACTGAATCGATCCCAAAGGTACAAGATGACTTTGTAAGGCAGCTTCCTGAATTTGGTTATGCAACTCCAGATTTGAGACATGTCGAGGCAAAGATAAGAAATCAGGACTATCCGGAATAGGGCTAGATGGGGTACGAGCAACTACAAAATAACCTGACTTCGGCTTTACATAAATGAGTCCCCTCGCCTCAAGCAATTCATAGCAACTTTTTGCTGTACTTAAACTAATACCTTGTTGACGGGCAAAATCTCGTAAGGAAATGAGCTTTTGATGAGGTTTAAGTTCATCTTGATAAATACGATGTGCTAATTGATTGGCAAGAACCTGATATTGAAAAGTCATTCTGTGCTGCTTTTTTAAAAATTTCTGTATCTGTACTGGTTTATAGAACACCTTTAGGCTATGGAAATCAACTCGGAGAGTAGCAAGCCAATGAAATTAAAAGCTATATTGTTATTTACTATTGTTTTAGCAGGTTGCCAACCACAACCAAAAAATGAACAGCACAGACACACGGTTTGCCAAAGTTTGATTGAAGGTTATTTAAAAATGACCAGCCAACAAGACTACAAAATGGAGCAACGCACTGATGACGAGACCAGTGCGATTTCTCATTATCAATATAAACGAAATAGCTCAAATGAAGTTGTAATGGTGAATTCAGTCTATTCCAAACTATATTTTAGCTGCCGAGAACAGCAAAAAAGCTATTTTCTGTCTCAACATTCGGCACAAGGACAAACGACACCTATTTTAGAAGTTCATATTCCAACCGATAGTTATACGACCTTTAGAGAGCGTTTTTAAAACCATCTTTTAACTGTTCTGCCAAAAATTCAATGAATAAACGGATTCGTTTTGGTAGATGCTCTTGTTGATAATACACAGCATGGATGCTTTGATATTGATGCTCAATTTTGTCTTCAAATAATGCAATCAATCGCCCTTCTTCCATATCTTTCCAAATTTCAAATTCAGATAGTCGCGCAATGCCGTGTCCTCTAATCGTCAGTTGGCGTACGGTCTCCCCACTCGATGCTTTAATTTTTGATTGGGCAAAAAAATATTCATCGCCAACTTTAATTGGCCAGCTATTGATATAAGTAGGTCTAGTAAAGCCAATCAAATCATGCTGTTCAAGTTCTTCAGGTTGTGTTGGCGTTCCCTTAAGAGCTAGATAGTCAGGACTTGCCACAATATATAAACGGCTCTTACATACCAACTTGGCGTGCAGACTAGAGTCATTAAGTTCCCCAAATCGAAATGCGACATCGGTTTTATGCTGAAGTAAGTCAATCACCTGATCATTGCTATTTAATTCGATTTCAATATCGGGGTAACACTCACGGAATTTATGCATTAATGGTGCAATCACGTGCAAAACAAACGGTGTGGCAGAATCAACCCGAATAAGACCGGCAGTACCTTGATCAGACTTTTGAAGTTCTTCTTCGGCCGCATTCAGCTCATTCAAAATTTTACGGGCCTTTATAAGAAATTGTTGCCCTTCTTGAGTCAGTTTCAATTTACGCGTTGTTCGCTCTAGCAAAGTCACATCTAACTTTGCTTCCAAACGGGTTAAAGATCGGCTCACCCCCGAAGGTGTTTGCTTTAAATGTTCTGCTGCTGCCACAAATGAACCTGTATCAACAATTGTGATAAAGGCAACAAGTTCTTCAATTGTTGATTTCATGGTTTATTCTATTATTGACTAAACATCAAAGATATTTTGCTTATTCATCTATTTTTTCGCAACAATAAAAAAAGCAAAATGCACCTCAAGTTAAACAATTATTTAATTTCAGGTGAATACATGAATATCCCACGTTTTGGTCTAGGAACTTTCCGCCTTAAAGAACAAGCTGTGATTGATTCTGTTAAAAATGCGTTAGATGTCGGTTATCGTGCAATTGATACTGCTCAAATCTATGAAAATGAAGCAGCAATTGGTCAAGCGATTGCTGAAAGTGGCGTATCACGTCAGGACTTGTTTTTAACTACAAAAATCTAGGTAGATAATTTTGCTCAAGATAAGTTTATTCCAAGCTTAAAAGAGAGCTTACAAAAGCTTCGTACTGACCATGTCGATTTAACTTTGATTCACTGGCCAGCACCAGATTTAGGCGTTTCAATTCCTGAAATCATGCAGCTTTTACTTGAAGCAAAACAACAAGGCTTAACCAAACAAATTGGTATTTCAAACTTCAATATTGCACTTACCCAACAAGCAATTGACACAATTGGTGTAGAGCATATTGCAACGAACCAGATTGAGCTGAGTCCTTATCTTCAAAACCATAAACTTGTGAATTTCTTACAAGAGAAGAATATTGATGTCACTTCATACATGACGCTTGCATACGGCAAAGTGCTTCAAGACCCTGTTTTAGCGGAGATTGCAGCAGCTCATAAAGCAACGACAGCGCAAATTGCATTAGCATGGGCATTGCAGCGTGGTTTTGCAGTCATTCCATCTTCGACTAAACGTGAAAACCTGATTAGTAATTTAAAAGCACAGGATATCGAGTTAACTGCGGCTGAAATGCAAATGATTGCCGAACTCGACCGTAACAGTCGTGAAGTTAGCCCAGAGCCATGGGCACCAGTTTGGGACTAAACTCATGAACACTCAATCAAATACGGCGTTCTCGTTATTGGCATTGGCAATTGGTGCCTTTGCTATTGGCACCACGGAATTTTCTCCAATGGGGTTACTTCCGAACATCGCTAATGATTTAGGGATTTCAATTCCAACAGCCGGTATGTTAATTACAGGCTATGCACTTGGCGTAATGCTAGGTGCACCGTTTATGACCCTGTGGTTTGGTGGTTTTGCACGACGTAATGCGCTTATTTTTTTGATGGCGATCTTTACGGTCGGTAACCTGATTGCAGCGTTTTCACCAAATTATATGAGCTTATTAGGTGCACGTCTCATTACAAGCCTGAACCACGGTGCCTTTTTCGGAATTGGTTCTGTTGTGGCAGCGAGTATTGTACCAGCGCATAAACAGGCTAGTGCAGTGGCAACCATGTTTATGGGCTTAACCATTGCCAATATTGGTGGTGTGCCTTTAGCAACATGGGTTGGGCAAAACATTGGCTGGCGTATGTCTTTCCTTGCGATTTCCGTGCTCGGCATTATTACTATGCTCGCTTTGTGGAAAGCATTACCGCAAGGTATGGTTGCCCAAAAACCAAACGTGAAGGCAGAATTAAAAGTATTAACGCGTACCCCTGTGGTCCTTGCATTACTCACTACCGTACTCGGTGCAGGTGCAATGTTTACGCTCTACACCTATATTGCGCCAAGTTTGACTGAGTTTACCCATGCTTCACCAACCTTCATTACGTTCATGTTGGTGTTGATTGGTGTCGGTTTCTCGATTGGTAACCATTTAGGCGGCCGTTTTGCAGACTTGTCCATCAACAAAACTCTGATTGGTTTCTTGGTACTGTTGATTGTGATGATGGTGACTTTCCCAATTCTTGCTCAAAGCCAGATTGGAGCAGCCATTGCGTTGGTGATATGGGGTGCAGCAACCTTTGCTTTAGTACCGCCATTACAAATGCGTGTCATGTCAGTCGCTCATGAAGCTCCAGGGCTTGCCTCTTCAGTAAATATCGGTGCGTTTAACCTAGGTAATGCAGTAGGTGCCGCTGCAGGCGCGTTAGTACTCGATTTAGGTTGGGGTTATAGTGCAGTATCTTTTGCGGGTGCCTTACTGGCAGGACTAGGTTTGTTATTGGTTTTATTCCAAATCAAACGAGAAAGCAGCCCCGCTCAAACCTTACAACAGTGTTCAGACTAATAAAAAAGCGCCTGAGATCAGGCGCTTTTTTTAGCTTATTTATTTTAAAATTTCCGGCAACTTAGGTTGCTCATAAATCGGGTTCATTACTTCCCGTTTCATTTTAAGCAGCATCTGATAAGGTTGCTGTTGAACAAACATATTGACGAAGCTTAAAGGAATTGCACCCGCTGGATCAGCATAGCCACTAGTGGTGACTTTAACTTTATTATTGGCAAGTTTCTGAAATGTCCAGTCCCCTTCATAGCGTGTTAGGCGCACGACATCGGGTTGTATCGGATAGTTACTATTAACTGCCGTATTTTTAATAGTAATTAGGCCATTGGCTGCTTTACTCATTTTTCCTTTAACCACTACATCGCGATCTTTTAGCGGAAAAGGAAAATCTAACACCATATATAAAGTAAATTCGCCTTTCTTTTCATCCTGAGAAAGCATTTGGACCTTGCCCATATAAGGCACCCATTGAGCCGCACGATCTACATCTAAAATCACCGCCACAGCGCGTTCAAGAGGTACATCAAACGTTGTATCCGCTTTATATTGAAAGACTGGGTTATCTGCTTTTTGATAGGTCCACACTTTAATATGATTACGGTCTAGGCTGAGTTTAGCCTTGTCTGTAGAGGCAGCCCCTGTATAGAGGCTGCTTAAGCAAAGAAGAGTGGTCAAAGCAATTTGTTTTTTATTCATGTTCTGCTCTATCTTGTTTTTCTCGCCACATATGGAAAGTGTACAGATGGTTTACACCTGTACGTCGTTCAACCCTAAAACATCTTTCATGTCATATTTACGCGCTTCACGGCCCACAACCCATGCAGCAGCTCGTACTGCACCGGCAGCAAAGTTCATACGGTTAGTGGCTTTGTGAGTGACTTCAACACGCTCACCCTCACCAATAAACATGACCGTATGTTCCCCTACAATATCACCACCACGGATGGTTTCAAAACCAATGGTTTGACGATCACGTGGACCGGTATGCCCTTCACGACCATAAACAGCAACTTCTTTTAAGTTACGGCCTAAAGTACCCGCAATTGCTTCACCCATCATTAATGCAGTACCAGATGGCGCATCTACTTTATGACGGTGGTGAGCCTCAATCACTTCAATATCTACTGTATCGCCAAATACTTTTGCTGCAAGCTCAAGTAACTTGATTGATACATTTACGCCAACAGAGTAGTTCGCAGCATATACAACAGGTGTATGCGTTGCTGCTTCATCCAATTCAGCCTTTTGCTCATCAGACATCCCTGTGGTGCCAATCACCATAGCCACCCCAGCTTCACGACATAGCTTTAAATGCTGGGCGGTTGCAGCTGGTGCAGTAAAATCAATGATTACATCGCAATCTTTAAGTACATCAGCCAAGCTTCCTGAAACCTTCACACCCACTGAACCAATTCCTGCAAGTTCACCAGCATCTGTGCCGACCAAACTACTTTCTGGACGCTCTACTGCCGCAGCCAATTGATAGCCTGCTTGTTGAACTGCCTGAATAAGTGTACGACCCATACGGCCGCCTGCACCCAAAATACCAATGCGTGGAGCTGCTGACATAATCCTTCCCAATCTTCTGTTTTACATAATTGGCTTACTATATCAAAACTCTTTGCCCACAATAAAAAGGTAAAAAATATTTTTTAAAGGGAACCGGAATTTAATCTGTTTTCACAAAAGTTAAAGAATTGATCTGCACACTACTGAGCCACGAATGAAAAAAAGATGACTATAAGGAGTTCAGCATGCATTCGAAAATTATTGGCCTAATCGCCATTATGGGGATAATAAGTTCAGTGGCATTTGCAGAGCCTGCAATCCAGCCCGGAGAAACATTAGAGAGCTTATCTAAAGCACGTATTACAACAAACGTAAATACTCAAGCAGCAACACCTACAGCTCAAACAAGCGATGCTACTGCTGAGGTTAAAGTTGAAGATATTGATCCAATCATTGAAGAAAAAACTGAAGAAACAGTAAAAGCAGCTATACAACCAGCTCCTCAAGCTACTGTCGAAGCTGTAGTGGCTCCAGTTGTATCAAGTGAACTCAACGTAAGTGTTGATGATATTGATGTCGCTCATCCTACAGAATAATTACGAGTCATTTTCTTTAAAGCAAAATAAAAATAATAAGATGAATCAGCGCAATAAAAAGGCGGATATTTTATCAATATCCGCCTTCTTTTTAATTTCTGATCTAATCAATCATTAATCGAATAAGCGATCAAAGAAAGATTTTTTCTTTGGTGAAGACGCACTGTCTTCACCATCGAAAGATGCTTGTAATTCTTTAAGTAATTCACGTTGACGAGAGGTTAGGTTAACCGGTGTTTCTACCACGATACGGCAAAGTAAATCACCCACCATACTGCTACGTACAGGGCGCACACCTTTACCACGTAAACGGAATAATTTACCTGTTTGAGTTCCCTCAGGAATCTTCAAGCTAACTCGGCCTTCCAAAGTCGGGATTTCAATTTCTTTACCAAGAGCAGCATCAGCAATGCTTACTGGTACGTCCATATATAAGTCGGCACCATCACGTTGGAAAATTTCGTGTTCACGAACAACCACTTCAACGTATAAGTCACCAGCTTGACCATCACGAATAGCCTCGCCTTTACCACTTAAACGAACGCGGTCACCATTGTCCACACCTGCAGGAATCGTCACTTCTAATGTTTGCTGACGATCTGCTACACCTGAACCATGACATGCATGGCATGGGTTTTTAATAATTTTGCCTTGGCCACGACATGTGCCACAAGTTTGTTGTACAGAGAAGAAACCTTGCTGCATACGCACTTGTCCTGAACCGTGACAAGTTTTACAAGTTTCTACATCTTTTGGATTTTTAGAGCCTTTACCATCACACACATCACATGGTGCTGGAGCAGTAAAGGTAATTGTTTTTTTAACCCCTTTTACAGCTTCCTCAAGGGTAAGTTCCATTACATAGCGTAAATCTGAACCGCGACGTTGGCGTTGCTGACGTCCGCCGCCACCAAACGCTCCACCAAAGATATCACCGAACTGGCTAAAAATATCTTCTGCACTGAAACCGCCAAAGCCACCACCAGCGCCACCAAAGCCGCCTTCAAACGCATTATGTCCCATACGGTCATACATGCTGCGTTTTTCACTGTCCGATAAAATCTCATAAGCTTCAGAAGCTTCTTTAAATTTTTCTTCAGCCTCGGCATTGTCAGGGTTTCTGTCAGGATGATATTTCATCGCCAATTTACGATAGGCTTTTTTGATCTCATCATCACTTGCGGTTTTTGAAACGCCTAAAACCTCATAATAATCACGTTTAGCCATGTTTGGCGGTGCTCCTCACGGAAATTTTATCAATACTCTATTGCCGACTAAATGGGGGGCTTTAGCCGAATTTACAAGGGGAAAACTTTCAAAAAACAGATATATTAAAAAACTGCCTT
>OJXO01000246.1_pt1 | contig 13352 bp, 12 predicted proteins | sample 1600721 | NCBI WGS metagenome assembly OJXO01 (sample SAMN04436634, study PRJEB24849) | human gut metagenome | biome: human gut; feature: NICU; material: stool | host: Homo sapiens | place: USA: Saint Louis, MO | collected 2010-01-30
TAAGGTTGCTTATAATATTTTAATTGCAGATAATTCTTTAGATGTTCGCACAACATTGCAAGGTGATTATAAAGTTGGTGATGTAACTCAAAATATCACTTTAACTTGTGTTTCACGTGGTGTTTTGGAACAGAAAATGATTCAAAAAATTAAAGCTGAAATTAAATAGGCAGTATTTAAATGGTTCCAACTAAATTTTGTTATGCATGCGGTCAGCAAATTGATGCACGTGCTGAAATTTGCCCAAAATGTGGTGTAAGACAACAAGACGCAAAAGTAAATGGAAAGAAAAGCAAAATTGCTGCTGGGATTTTTGCTCTATTTCTTGGGGGTATAGGAGTTCATAAGTTTTACTTGGGCAAAGTCGGTATGGGGATACTTTATTTGATTTTTTGCTGGACGTTATTGCCTGCAATAATTGCATTTTTTGAGGGCATAATTTATCTATGCACCTCTGATGAAGATTTTGCCAAAAAATATGGCTGATTAACTTGCCATAAATAACCTTAAAAAGCCTTGCTATTGCAAGGTTTTTTTATTTTAGCTCAGCCCCTTTCAAGGGGCTTTTTTAATGCCAGTGAGGAAGTTATGGCAAACAATAACCGTGTTGAAGTCCATGTCGGTGCCAAGACCTCTGAACTAAAAGAGGGGATGAAAGATGCAGAAAAAATAGTTTCAGATTCTTCAAGGAAAATTGAAAATTCCAGTCAAGGCATTGATCTTAAAATCGACTTGTCAGGTATACGTTCAGAATTTAATAATTTTGCAAACAACATCTCAGATAAGTTTAAGAGTGTAGGCAATGATATTAAAGATTCATTAATGGGTGGTTTCTCACTAATTAAAGGAGGCTTTCTCTTAGGTATTGGTGAGGAATTGGCTAGAACAGCAGCTGAGGCTATAGGTGCAATACCTGACTTAGTTTCAGCAGTTGGGAAAGCATCAAAAGAAATAGAAATACAATCCCGTTTAGCAAATGCCAATGCAACAGAGTTTCAAGAGTGGGCATTTGCTGCAAAGAAGGTTGGTGTCGAGCAAGATAAGCTGAGTGACATCATGAAGGATGTCAACGATAAGTTTGGTGACTTCATGCAAACAGGCGGCGGAGAAATGGCCGACTTCTTTGAAAAGATTGCCCCTAAAGTTGGAGTAACTGCTAAAGAATTTCAAGGTTTATCTGGACCTCAAATTCTTGAGAAGTATCATCAAACCCTTCAAAAGGCCAATGTCTCTCAAGCCGAAATGACTTTTTATATGGATTCATTGGCTGATGATGCGACATTATTGGCACCACTTTTAGATAATAATGCCGAAAAATTAAAGGAATACGCAAAACAAGCTCATGATTTAGGGGTGATCATGAGCTCAGAAACAATGCAATCAACGAAAGAATTCAATACAGCATTAGAGACGATTCATTCAACTGTGCAAGGTGTTATGTCTCGAATGGCTGCTCAAGCAGCACCAGCATTGACAGACTTGGCAAATAGATTTTTAAATTTTGCAGTTGAATCTAAAGAAGGAATTGATGATTCCATAAAATCTATTATCAGTATTTTTGGCAGCTTCTTTAGTATTGTTGAGGATATTTTTAATACCATTGGTGGGATTTGGCAGGATTTGACGAGCAATATCGGTGATGGATCAGTAGCACAAATTGGTTTTATGGATGCTGTATCGGTTGTGATTCGTGGTTTAGGAATAGTAGTAACAGGCTTTCAGGTTGGTGTTCAGTCCGCCTTTGCAATTATTCGCGCCGTTGTAGTTACAGTATGCCAAGCTCTTATCATTGCATTTAATGGCCTTATGGCTGGCTTTGATATGGTACGCAATACCATTCAGTTCGGTCTGGATGTACTACAAGTTAAGTTTCAAACGTTTGGCAGTGTTGTAAACAATATCCTTCATTTTAACTTCTCAGGTGCGAAAGCAGCTTGGGAAGGTGGTTTATCTCAGTTAGGCGGGATTACAGAGCGTTATACCAACCAAATGAAAGGGCGAATGGCTGACCTAAAAAACTCTTGGAATGCGGGAGCCACTACAGCAGCCAATTCACTTGTCACAGCAGGAAAGCGAATTCTTGAGGTTACTACAGCGGGTAATCAGAAGATTACCAACTATGTGTTTAAGGATCCGACCAAACCAGTCGAGCCGCCAAAACCACCTAAGCTTGGCTTAGGAACTGCACCACCTAATACAAAATTAGGTATAGGTACTGGTGAAAAAGACGAGAAAGGCGGTTCTAAATCATCAGCTAAATCTAAGGCTGAGCAGGAAGCTAAAGAACGTCAGCGCCAAGCTGAACAAGCAGCTAAAGCGCTGGCTGATATTCGGTATAAATATGCATCCGAAGAAAAGAAAGTCGCTTTAGATCTGCAAAAGGCACTGGAAGAGATTGAAAAATCCAAGATGACTGCAGATGAAAAAGCCGCTGCAAAAGTCAAAGCCGAGAAGGATGCTTCAGACAAGATTATTGCTATCCGTTTAAAAGAGTTTGAGGAATACAAAAAAGCTCGTGAAGAACAGATAGACAATTATCAACAGCAAGCACAACGCCTATATGAAATTGAAGCAGCGCGAATTCAGGCAGAGTTTGACGCCAAGAAAATTTCAAATGTCCGTAAAGTCCAGTTGGAAAAACAACTAGAAGATCAGTTACGTGAAATTAAACGGCAAGGTCTTTTAGAGCGTTTAGCACTTGAGAACGAGCAAACCGGTATTACGGGTAAGCAGGGCAATCAAAACCAAATCACAAACAACATTTCTGATTTAGAGACAGATCAGAAAGTTGCTGACACTAAGTCTATGGGCTTAATCAGTGATGCGGAGATGAAGGACTTTGAGGCTAAGTTCGGTGGCTTTACTTCTCGGCTTTCTAACCTATGGGATCAGGGCATTCAGTCACTTATGAATGGCACACTGACTTGGAGTAATGCAACTAAAGCAGTACTAGCTGACATGGGGCAATTTGCCTTGCAAACAGCAACAAAGGAGCTACAAGGCTGGTTAAGAATCCAAGCGATTAAGTTGGCCCGTAAGCTTGGCTTCGTTGGTGCTGAAACGGCGGCAGAAGCTTCTGGCCAAGCTGCTCAAACAGGGGCAACCATTGCAGGTGAAGCAACACGTACCAGCGTTACTGCAGCAGGTGGTTTAGCACGTTTAGGCTTAAAAGCTGCTGAAGCTATCAAAGGCATCATGATGTCGGCATGGGAAGCGATGGCTGGAGCTTTTAAAGCAATGGTTGCAATTCCATATGTCGGTCCAATTTTGGCCGTTGGTGCCGGTGCGGCTGCATTTGGTTTAGTGGCTGGTCTTGCAGGTAAAATTAAATCTGCTCGAGGCGGTTACGACATTCCTTCAGGTGTGAATCCGGTTACCCAGCTACATGAAGATGAAATGGTTTTACCTTCCCAACATGCGAATACCATTCGTGAAATGGGTAAAGCTTTGCGTAATGGAGCAAGCTTTGGAGCTGCTGCAGTTGCTGAAGGTGGAGGTGCGGGAGCAACCATTAATATTAGTGCAATTGATGCCAAGAGTATTCAACGGCTCTTGAAGAGCAATGGTCGTGCAGTTGCTAGTGGTTTGCAAAGTTATGCCCGTGGATTTGGTAAAAACGGTAAATAAGGAGGATTCATGTCAGACGTATTGTTTCCTGAACTGCCGGGTCTAGAGTGGGATCTCACCAAAACCCCGATGTTTAATACCAAGATCATGCAATCAGTAAATGGTCGAGAACTAAGGGCTAGTTATCAGGCAGTACCTAAATATCAGATCAGCATGTCCTTTGCATTCCTTCGGGAGAGCAAGGGGCGTAATGAATTACAGCAACTTGAAGGTTTCTTTCTAGAGCGCCGTGGCTCATTTGATTCATTTCTTTTCAAGATGCCTGAGGACAATGAATTTCAGTGCACATTCATTGGGGATGGGGTTCAAACGTCATTCCAGCTTTATAAGCAGATCAATACCACTCAGATCCCTTTACAACATACCCAAGCGGAACAGAGTGAAGATCCGTTGATGTGGAGTGAGAATGCATCAAAACCGATGTGGTCAGATCCTGAAAGTCAAATGTGGTTACTTCAATTTGGTATTACTACAAATGGTTTGCTGCAGATGCCTATTCCATTGGCCGCAGGTGAATCCATCACGATCAGTGGCACCTATTATTATCGCTGCCGCTTTGCAGATGATGAACAGCAGTACACCAATTTTATGAGCAAACTATGGAAAGCTGGAAAAGTTGAGATGGTAGGCTCACTGGGGAATAAAGTATGAGAGCAGCTTCGGAAAAACTCATTGCATTACTTGATGCCAATCAGTTCGTGATGGCAGATCTATATACGATCACGACGATCCAGAATGATATCTATAGATACACCAATTATGACTTTGATCTCATTGTTGCGGGTGAGCTTTATCATTCTGATGGTCCCATCATTAGTCGGGATGGCATCACATTATCATTGGGTGTGGAAGTGGATAATTTATCTATAACAATTGATGTTACAGATGAAGAAACTTTTGAAAGTCTGCGTATCGTTCAGGCTTTTCACAATGGTCAGATGGACGGTGCACGTTTCAAGCTTGAACGTATTTTCATGGATGCCAATACACCTACCGATACCAGCGCGGGAACCATTAAGCTGTTTGAAGGCTGGATTATTGAACCTGAGTTTGATCGCAATACGATACAGGCCAGTGTCGCATCAGATCTGGATGAACTGAATGTGCAGATGCCACGTAATTTATACCAACCGAGCTGCAGCAATACACTGTTTGATCACGCCTGTGGTTTGAATCGTGAAAATTATGCGCTTGAAGCTACGATTGCTGCTGGCAGTACTGCATCGCGGATCCTGTGTGATATCAACCAGCCGCAGGGCTGGTTCACGCAAGGGGTGATTGAGTTTTTAGAAGGTGGAAATAAAGGCCTTAAACGAACAATCCGTTTGCATGAGCTTGATGTGCTGCTTCTTACATTGCCATTACTTGAAGATCCTGAGGTGGGGCAGAGAATCAAGGTTTATCCGGGTTGCGACAGGCGTATGGAAACTTGCCAGAACCGCTTCAATAACTTTTCCCGTTTCCGCGGCGCGCCTTTTATACCAATCCCTGAAACATCCGTTTAATCAAATTTAACTTTCTAAGCCTCGCATTCGCGGGGTTTTTTGTTCTTGAGGGTAACCCAATGACTGTACCGAGCGATTACGATTTTATCGGGAACACTATCACCGAATCACAGTTTAAAAATGCATTAACCGTTTTGCTCAATCATATTCGTCAAATGTCACTTGATTTAGTCGAGGCGCAAGGTGGCAACTATAGCTATGCAACAATGGCCTTATTTGATGCAGATAAAATAAATGTACCTGCTAATTCTACCGTACGTATTGCTCGGGGAGACGATGCAGGGCTTTATGTTTGGGATGGCGCAAATTTAACAAAAGTAGAAACCTCGAATAATCCTTATACAATTTCCTCAACCCCAGATGACTTATTCATCATTTCAGATGCTTTGGATAATGTTTTATTCTCAATTGGAAGAGATGGAACGGTAAGAGGTTCATTTGATCTTTCAAATATTGATTTGAATATCGAATCTACAAGTGAGGTTGGTGGAGACACGGTTCTTGCAGTTTCCGATAATACAGGAAACATGCTTGCCTCTTTGAATTCTAAAGGTGAGTGGTATTTCACAAAAATCATAGCAGATGAAGTAGTTACTCCTTTCGGTAGCAGCTCGGAATCATCAGACGAAGTGATCGAGCAAACCGAAATCGCCATCCCTGAATTGAGTTTTTACAGGATCGATTTCACTATGGTGGGCCAGCCGCCTACCGATTTAGGCGAGACAACTGTATCGGGTGTGTGTTCGTTTAGTGACCTATCTAACTCTCAGACATTTTTCAAATCAAACATGGAAGTAACGGTCCAAGGTCAAGGGTCAGCATACGACTATAAGAAAAACTACACATTGGATCTTTTTAATTCAGATATGGAATCGCTCAAGGTCAAAGTAGGTAGCATGATCGCCACTGACTCTTTTCACTTAAAGGGATTCTACAGGGACCCTACCCATTTCCGCGACCAAGGTGGCTACAGATTTTGGAATAGCCTTGTAAGAAAACTGGATTATCCTTACTGCAAAGTAAATAATATTATTTATCAAGCAAATACTGATAGGAAAGCAGATGCAGAATACACAGCTGATGCAAAGTACTATCCTCACGGAATACCTTGTGTTGTCTATTTAAATAATCAGTTTTATGGTCTATATACCTTAAGGTTAAAGAAAACTAGACAAAATTACGCACTTAACAACGCTGATACCAAGCACATATTTTTAGACAGCGCCACCTATGATGCGTACTTGAGTCAAAGCTTTGACTCACACGATTGGGAAATAAAATCTCCTAAAATGTCAGGATATGAAGACCAAGGGCCTATACCTAGTAAATTTGCTGCAGTACAAACCTCGATCGAAAGACTTTTCAACTTTACTAAGGACTTAGATAGTAATTATCAAAACCACGCTTCTGTTTTGGTTTTACCTCACTGGTTGATATTCTACATCTTTGTTGAATTGGTTGGGCATTGGGATATCAACGGCAACAACTACAATATCATGACATGGGACAATGCCCATTGGTCTATTCTGCCTTACGATTTGGACTGGACTTTAAACTGGTTTACTGGCGACAACGCGGGGGCCACTCAAACGGGTTTCATTGTCAGTGGCGATATCTGGCCTAGATTTAGACAAGTATATCTGCCCCAAATCCGTGAGCTTTACACAAAGTTAAGAAAAAGCGGAGACATATCTACATATGCGGTGGTTAAGCATTATATAGAAGTGGCCCGAAATATTCCTAGAGACATTTATTCGAAAGATAAGGCCAAATGGGGAGTAACACCGATCTTCGGCAATAGTAATTATCCAGATCTAGAGCAGGCATATAGGTATATCGATGCCAGAATCAACTACCTAGATACAGTATGGTTAATCAATTAATCAGGTGAAATATGTCAAATACTCTTTTACTTAAAACAGACGGATCTATCAATACTAGATCTAAAGTATTTCCTAAACTAGGAAAATGTAACATAGCAATTTATCGTAGAACAAACGGAGCCGACGAGGTAGAAATTTGGACGTGGGGTGCTTCACATACTGAAAACCCTATCACCGTAAACGGAGGCAAATTCGTTGCGTGGGCCGCAAACGTCCCAAATAGGTTAGTGGTACCAGACAACCCGATAACCATAGATTCAACTGAACTAATACTTCCGAACTCGACCATTTGTTATTTTAAAATTAAAATTGATGAAGGGCTTAAAAGTTGTCAGTTGATGTTCAACAATTATCTTACCGATACATCTCTCTGTGGCGGAAACAAACCAGATCAGATGAAGATCGATTACTCTAGAAGACCGTATACTATTAACAGTATGGCTAAGATGTTTTGGAACCAATTTGTGGCATATGATTTATCAGACTGGGACATGTCTGACGTAGTATATGCCGTAAGTATGTTTCATAATTCCCCTAATTTCAATCAGGATTTGAGCTTGTGGGATGTTAGGAAAATAACTGAGTTTTCTTCTATGTTTCAAGGGACTCCATTCAATCAGCCCCTAAATTCATGGGTAACGGAATCAGCCGTTGCATTTGCAGGGATGTTCGCGAATTGTGTTGATTTCAACCAGCCTTTGGATAAATGGAATACCTCTAAGGTATATGATTTTTCATCTATGTTCGGCTGGGCCAAGTCTTTTAATCAGCCTATTGGCAACTGGGACACGTCTTCTGCCACAAATATATCGTATATGTTCGAAAACACCCATGCGTTTAATCAGGACCTGAACGACTGGAATGTTCAAAAGGTCGAATACATGGATGGCTTATTCAGGTACGCTAAGTCGTTTAATCAGCCACTAAGTAACTGGGATACAAGATCTGTTGTGACGGCTAGTCAAATGTTCATGGGGGCTGAATCCTTCAATCAGACCATCGAGAACCTCAACTTCTCTAAATGCACAGCATTAAGGATGTTCATGCGCCAAGCCAAGTCGTTCAATAAGCCAGTGGCAGCTTTGGATGTATCTGTGTGTACGGATCTTGCGCAGTTCTTTGAAGAAGCTTTGTCATTTAATCAGCCTGTGGAATCATGGAACGTGTCTGCGTGTTTGGACATGTGGAGAATGTTTGCATATGCAACGGCGTTTGATCAGCCACTAGCAGCATGGTGTCCTAAGTTCAACGTAGAGGTATCTTTGAATTCTTTCATGGAGGGTAAGGCATATAGAACATCCTATTATGATGATTTCTTGAACGCTTTATGGCTAGATGTAAATACGACAAGAAGAAACCAGTGGGCATCAAGAATTAAACCTAGATTATTGGGCATGGGTTTATCAAAATATTCTTCTGTATCTTCGAGTGCTAGAGCAAATTTAGTAAGTGCAGGTTGGACAATTACAGATGGAGGACAAGTATAATGACTGATTATACAATTACAGATGGGCAGTTCTACAAAGTTATAGATAAAGACACTGGTGCTGTCATCACAATGGGTGAGCTATCTGACACAAATACACTTTCGACAATTCACAACGTCGAGTTTATCTCAGAAGAGCAGTACGAAGCTGAGCGTCCGAAGCCTGAGCCGTTGTCTGAAACCAAGATGATATAAAAAGCCGCATTTAGCGGTTTTTTTATTGCCAAAATTTAGGTAAGTCTATGCAGAAAAACGATTTTGCCGTTCAAGAAGCCCTCACTTGGCTCGGCACCCCATACCACCATCAAGGTCGTATCAAAGGGGTGGGTGTGGATTGTGGTACGCTGATTTGTGAAGTTTACGAAAAGGTAGGTCTTATGGATTATCTGGATCCACGGCCATATCCACCTGACTGGCACATGCATCAAATGGGGGAACGATATCTTGACCACATCCGAAGTGTCTGCTTTGAGATTGAGGGTCCGCCAGAGCCGGGGGATATTGTGCTTTATAAAATTGGCAAATGTGTCAGCCATGGCGCAATTGTCGTTGAATGGCCAACAATCATTCATTCATATATCCATCTGGGAGTCATTCTTCAAGATGGTACCAAAGGAAGTTTAGCCCGGCGAATCGCCGGGTTTTTTCGTATGAAGAGGCTGAAAAAATAATGGGTGGAATCTTTGGTAGTACAACAATCAGTACATCAGACAACCGCATCAACTCTATGCGTGTTCAGCAATCTGCATATGGACTATGCCAGCCACTGGTCTACGGCAAAAACCGGTTGGCTGCGAATATGTTCTGGTATGGCGATTTCTCATCGACTGCGCATACTACGACAACCAAGTCGGGAGGTAAGGGCGGTAAAACGAAAACAAGCAATACAACGTATACATACAGCGCATCGTTAATGCTGGGTTTATGCGAAACCAAAATACGCGATATTGGCAATATCTGGCGAGATAAGGAGCAGATTGTTCCAAAAACTGAAGGCGGTGTGCAGCTCAAGCCAATTGATCAACTCGGATTTGAACTCTTCGACGGTGATCATAACCCAGTGTGGGGTTATCTGGCGTCAATGCATCCTGATCAGGCAGTACACTATCCATTTCTCGGCTATATCGCGTGTGCAAATTATGACTTAGGTGGTAGTGCATCATTATCGAATCATAACTTTGAAGTGATTAGCGACATTACGTTTTCAGATACGATTCATGATGCTAATCCGGCCGACGTTGTTGAGGATCTAATTAGTCATCCACGCTATGGTGCTGCACCTAATTTGAATGTGGCGGATCTCTCAGAGTTTCGCCGTTACTGTACAGCCACCGGCTTATTTATCAGTCCTGCACTGACAGAACAACGTGCCGCGCATGAAATCGTTAATGAAATTGTTGAGGCGGTAAATTGTGCGATTGTACCCAGCCCGGATGGCTTAAAAATTAGATCTTATGGTGACACTGCGGTATCGGGAAATGGAGTCACGTTTACACCGGATCTCACACCAGCCTATCATTTAACAGATGATGACTTCATTGGTGATGATCAGCCCGTTCGCGTGAAGCGTAGCCGTGACACAGATGCATTTAATCACTGTCAGATTGAGTACGTGAATCGCTTCAATCAGTACAATACCGAGACGGTCGAAGCGAAAGACCAAGCCAATATTGAAATGTTTGGACTACGTACACAAGATCCAGTGAAGTACGACTTCTTCTGTGAACCAAAAATTGCAAGACACGCCGTGCAATTATTGCTGCAGCGCAAACTTTACGTGCGCAATGAGTATGAATTTGATCTCGGCTGGAAGTACTGCCGACTCGAGCCGATGGACATAGTGACGCTGACAGATGAGTCCTTAGGTTTAGATCGCTTTCCCGTGCGTATCACCCGCATCGAGGAGGATCAGGACGGATTACTTACAGTGACCGCAGAAGAACTGGCCTTAGGCTCAAGATCAGCAGTTGAATACGACTTGCAGGCGTCAAATGGCTATCAGGGAGGTAATGAGGAACCAGGTAATGTTAATGCGCCGGTAATCTTTGAACCACCGCTCGATCTCACAGATGGTAAAAATCAGGTGTGGGTAGCAGCATCAGGCGGAAGCAACTGGGGCGGCTGCAATGTCTGGGCGAGTCTGGACAATACAACGTATGAAATGATCGGCACAATTTATGGATCCGCACGCTATGGCCAGTTAGTTGCTGCAATCAATGCCAGTGAAACTGCAATGCAAGTTCAGTTGAATACATCCAGTCAGATTTTTAGTGGAACGTCTGAAGATGCTCAGGTGAATACAACGCTCTGTAGAGTCGGTGATGAATATGTCAGCTATGTCGATGCAACCTTAAATGGATCTGGTTTGTATACGCTTGGTGGTGTGTTACGTGGACGGTTTGATGATGCTTTAGCGCATAATGCCGGTGAATCATTTGTGCGAATAGATAAAGCGATCTTTCAGCATGAATTCAATTCGAATCTGATTGATAAAACCATCTATCTCAAGTTCACCAGCTTCAATGGCCTGCAACAGAAAGAGCAAACTCTGGATGAGGTGACAGCCTATAGCCACACACTTAACGGTGGGCGTCCTTCAGGTGTCAAGGGCTTGTCGCTGCAGTCGCCATTTGTGGGTAGTTCATTTAAGGTGCAATGGCAGTTTGCTGCTGGCGCACAGGGTTATATTGTGCAGGTCTTGTCTGGAAGCACACTGCTTAGAACGATTGAAACGACCAGTGCTGAGTACACCTATTCGATGGAAGAGGCCAAAGTGGATGGAGTGCAGCGGAACTATACAATCCGTGTTGCCAGTAAATCAGAAAATGGTACCAGTACATTTACGGATTTGAATATCAGCAATCCAGTGCCACCTATTCTGGCCAACGTCTATACATCGGCTACATCAAACTCAATCACGGTTTCCTGGATTCCTAGTGAGGTGCCAGACTTGAAAGATTATCAGGTGTGGATCAGCAAAAATGCCAGCTTTGATCCGGAAACGCTGGCCGCGAGTTGGACCGGTACAGAGAATGCCTGCACAATTGGAAATCTGGATTCGACCACGACTTATTACATTCGGGTTGCGGCGCGTGATGTCTGGAAGCCAACATCATGGAACTACTCGGCGAGAGTGACACAGGCGACTTTAGAAGCTTGATTTTAACTAAAACATGGCACCCAAACGGGTGCTTTTTTATTGTCTAAATTTTCTGGAGAAATAAATGGAACCAGTTTCCACAAGCGGTTTTGCTGCAATTTTAAAATTTTATGGAGTAGCAATCATGGTGACATTAGCTGTTGCCTTGGTTGCGGCAGTTGTATTGATGACTCGCATGCCACGTTCGCCTCAAGAATGGGCTGTAGGCTTGATTTGTACTGTTGTGTCAAGTCTGGCTGGGGGTTCACTAATTATTATGAAATTTAGTTTGCATGCGTGGGCAACTGACACATGGGGATGGTTTGCAATAGGTGGGCTTTTCTTTGTTTGTGGCTTGCCGGGCTGGGCTTTGATCAGGTGGGTTTTTAATTTCATTGATAAACAAGAAGGGAAAACAATTGTTGAAGTGATCAAAGAAATTAAAAAATCAAAAAATGATATTACAGGTGGCTAATCATGAACATCGAACAATATCTTGACGAACTCATTAAGCGTGAAGGCGGGTATGTAAATAACCCAGCAGATCGGGGCGGTGCAACAAAGTATGGTATTACTGAAGCGGTAGCACGGGAAAATGGCTACAAAGGCAACATGAAAGATTTGCCTCTTGATGTGGCCAAAGCAATTTATAAGAAACAGTACTGGACAGCTCCGCGTTTTGACCAGGTGAATGCAATTTCCTCTGCTGTAGCTGAAGAACTTTTAGATACTGGTGTGAACTGTGGTATCAATTTTGCAAAACCACTTTTACAACGTGCTTTGAACTTGCTTAACAACCAAGGTAAAGCTGGGTATGCAGACTTGAAGGTTGATGGCGTTTATGGTTCTAACACTTTAGGTGCTCTAAAAACCTATCTGGCAAAACGCGGGAAAGAAGGCGAGAAGGTTCTGGTGCGAGTTCTCAACATTATGCAAGGGCAACGTTACATTGAAATCTGTGAGCGTAATCCAAAGCAGGAACAGTTTTTCTATGGCTGGATTGCTAATCGAGTGGTGATGTAAATGACTCAAACAGAAACGGTAACTGAGCTAACTCCTTATCTTGAGTACTGGAGCAGCGGCATTTATATGTTTAAGTGCCCCGGGTGTAAATATTTACATCCATTCCATGTGAAAGAAGGTGCACATCACAATGGCAGTATTTAGGATTTTAACGGCGATATAAATAAGCCAACGTTTAAACCTTCTTTACTTGTTAATGATCATTACCCAGCAAGCCGATGTCATTTATTTTTGACTGAAGGAAAGATTCAATACTTATCTGACTGTCATCATGAGCTCGCTGGTCAAATGGTCGATATGGTGCCAATAGGGGATCTTTAAAATGTGGAATGTTTTAACAGTGAAAATAAAATCTTAATCATGACTGCATTTGGCCTGATTAATTGAATTTATCAGGCTTTCAATATTTACAATTAAACTAACAGTGCGCTTAATCTGCTCAATTAGAAGGATATAATCGTCTATTGCATTTGAAATAGCTGTAATTTGCACTTCTTCTTTTGCATTTAATAGCATTGAGCGTATCCACTCAGTATCACTTTGTTCTAATCGAGCAAAGCGCAAAATATTTTCACGTGTATCAACCATTTTGCAATAGCTCAAATACTTAACTACAATTTTTAATGTTTCGTTGTTGAAGTTAAAGTAACCTAATTTTAATAATTGGTCTAAATTGCTGTTTAAAATAT
>OJXO01000252.1_pt1 | contig 12912 bp, 10 predicted proteins | sample 1600721 | NCBI WGS metagenome assembly OJXO01 (sample SAMN04436634, study PRJEB24849) | human gut metagenome | biome: human gut; feature: NICU; material: stool | host: Homo sapiens | place: USA: Saint Louis, MO | collected 2010-01-30
ATAAACATAAATTATTAAAGAAGATTATACAAAGAAAGAGTGAAACTTACAGTTTTAACTGCAGTTGTCACTCTTTTGAATTTAATTAAAATTAATTTTTGCTTTTACCTCGCTGATGAAGTATAAACTTCCAGTAATAATCAGCCCATCACCTTCGTAATTTTCAATAAAATCAACATAATCATCAATTAAATGTAAATTATCTAATTTCAATTCTTCGGCAATTTCTTCTTTAGCTAATGCTTTTGGAAACTCAAAATCTGCTATATAGAATTTTGATGCAATATCATTTAATTTGTTAATCATACTATGAATTGGCTTTCCTTTAATTGCAGAAAATAAAATATCAATTTTATCTCTTCCATAATAATGTCTTATTGTGTCTACTAACGCATCAATACTTTCATTATTATGAGCACCATCAATAACCATTAATGGTTGTTCTTTTACTTGTTCTATTCTACCTGTCCAATTCACAGATTCTATACCGTCTATCATTTTATTAAAATCTAATTCTATGATTTGTCTTTCATTTAATTCAATGAGAGCAGTAATAGCAAGTGCTGCATTTTCCTTTTGATGTTCCCCTAACATATTAAGAATGATAGTTTCTAATTCATAATCTTTATACCGATATGTGAACTCATCATCTTGGGAGACAACGGTAATCTCCCGATCCAATTCAATTGGTTTTGCGTTCTGTTCAAGCGCATAATCTCTCACATACTTTAAAGCATCGTCATTTTTTACAGCATAAACAATCGGTATATGTGGTTTAATTATAGCTGCCTTATCTTTTGCAATATCTAAATAAGTTGTTCCTAAGATATCTGTATGGTCAAGTCCTATACTTGTGAGTATGGATAGCACAGGTTTAAAAACATTCGTCGAATCATTTTTAATTCCTAAACCTGCTTCAATTATCACAAAATCAACAGGATTTATCTCACCAAAATAAAGGAACATCATTGTTGTTATAATCTCAAATTCAGTAGCCCCACCTAAATCTGTTTCTATCTCTAAGGCTTCACTAACAGGTTTAACTCGTTCAACTAATTGAACAATTTCATCGTTCATAATTGGTACACCGTTTAAACTAATACGTTCATTGAAACTTTCAATAAATGGTGAGGTAAATGTTCCAACTGAGTAATCGTTCTCAATTAATGCGGTTCTCAAGTATGCAACAGTTGAACCTTTACCATTTGTTCCACCCACATGAATACCTCTAATTTTATGTTGGGGATTATTTAATTGTTCTAGCATCCATTCCATACGTTTGACGCCAGGTTTGATACCAAATTTAGATCTTTCGTGTATCCAATACAAGCTGTCTAGGTAATTCATGATCATGCTCCTATGCCTTTAATTGTTCAATTCTAGATTTAACACCATTATATTTTTCTTGATAATGTTGTTGTTTTTCTTTTTCTTCATTAATTATTTTTTCTGGTGCTTTATTTACAAAATTCTCGTTGGATAACTTTTTATCTACTCTATCTAACTCGCTTTGTAATTTATCTAATTCTTTTTCAAGTCGAGCAATTTCTTTGTCCATATCAATAAGACCTTCTAATGGCAAAACTACCTTACCAGCAACTACTACAGTTGTCATAGCTTTTTCTGGAATTTCAATCTCAGTATCAATAGTCAATTGACTTGGATTACAGAATTTGTGTAGGTAACTTATGTTATCCATAAGTGTATGTTTAATCTTTTCATCTTTAGTTTGAATTAAAATCGGTATTGCCTTAGATAACGGTGTGTTAACTTCAACTCTTGATTGACGGACAGATTTAATAATTTCAACTAATTGTTCCATTGTTTGTTTACTTTCATTAAAGATTAATGCTTGATCAACAGTTGGCCAGTTAGCTTTTACAATTGTTTCTCCATGATGTGGAAGACTTTGCCAAATTGTTTCTGTCACAAAAGGCATAAATGGATGTAACATTTTCATTATTTTATCTAAAACATAACTAAGTACTGATCGCGTCGTTTGCTTTTGAGATTCGTCCTCGCCATTCATAGGTATCTTGCTCATTTCAATATACCAATCGCAGAACTCATCCCAAATGAAATTATAAAGCGCACGACCTACTTCACCAAATTCGTATTTATCACTTAATTCGGTTACTGTAGATATCGTTTCATTTAATCTAGTCAATATCCATTGATCTGCTAATGACAAATTACCACTTAGGTCTATATCTTCGACTTTAAAATCTTCACCAATATTCATTAAACTAAAGCGGGCAGCATTCCATATTTTATTAATAAAATTCCAAACTGATTCAACTTTTTCAGTAGAATATCTCAAGTCATGACCTGGTGAAGATCCTGTTGCTAAAAAGTAACGTAGACTATCAGCGCCATACTCGTCAATAACATCCATAGGATCAACGCCATTACCTAATGATTTACTCATTTTACGCCCATCTTCAGCTCTGACTAAACCGTGGAGTAATACATCATTAAATGGTCTTCTATCAGTAAATTCTAATCCTTGGAAAATCATACGGGCTACCCAGAAGAAAATGATATCATAACCAGTAACTAATGCATTTGTCGGATAATAACGTTTAAAATCATCAGCATTTGTATCAGGCCATCCTAATGTTGAAAACGGCCAAAGTGCACTTGAGAACCATGTATCTAATACATCCTCATCTTGTATCCAATTCTCGATGTCTTCAGGTGCTTCTTCACCAACAAAGACTTCACCTGTATCTTTATGATACCAAGCAGGTATTTGGTGGCCCCACCATAGTTGACGCGAAATCGTCCAATCTCTAATTTCTTCCATCCAGCGATTGAATGTATTTTCAAATCTACCTGGGAAAAAGTCAATTCTATCTTTTGTATTTTGATTATCCAAAGCTCTTTGTGCCAAAGGTTTCATTTTTACAAACCATTGTGTAGACAAATAAGGTTCTACTATTGCACCAGAACGTTCAGAATGTCCTACTGAATGTGTATGTTCTTCAATTTTTATAACAAGATCTTGTTCTTTTAAGTCTTTAACAAGCTGATTTCTACAATCAAATCTATCCATCCCTTTGTATTTATCAGCTTTATCGTTCATCTTACCATATTCATCCATGACTATAATATTTTCTAATTGATGTCTTTGACCAATTTCAAAGTCATTAGGATCATGTGCCGGAGTAACTTTCATTGCTCCTGAACCAAATTCAATATCAACGTATTCATCAGCTAAAATAGGTAACTCTCTTCCTACAATAGGTAATATAACTGTTTTACCAATCACATCTTTATACCTTTCGTCATTTGGATTTACAACAATAGCAGTGTCACCTAACATAGTCTCAGGACGTGTAGTAGCTATTTCTATATATCCATTCCCATCAGCATAAGGATATTTAAAATGATAAAAAGCACCTTGGACATCTTCATGAATGACTTCAATATCTGATAAAGCTGTTCTAGCTTTAGGGTCCCAGTTAATAATTCTTTCACCACGATAAATAATACCTTTATTATATAAATCAACAAATACTTTTCTTACAGCTTTACTTAAACCATCATCTAACGTAAAGCGTTCTCTACTATAATCTAACCCTAAGCCAAGTTTAGCCCATTGTTGTCTAATAAATGTTGCATACTCTTCTTTCCAATCCCATGCTTGCTGTAAAAATTTTTCTCTTCCTAAGTCGTGTCTAGATATACCTTGTTCATTAAGTTTTGCTTCAACCTTTGCTTGAGTTGCTATACCAGCATGATCCATACCAGGCAGATATAAAGTATCGTATCCTTGCATTCTTTTCATTCTAGTTATTATATCTTGTAAAGTAGTATCCCATGCATGACCTAAATGTAATTTACCTGTTACATTAGGGGGCGGAATTACAATTGTATATGCCTCTTTAGATTTATCTTCAGATGGTTTAAAGTAACCATTACTTACCCATTCCTCATAACGACCCTTTTCAACTTCTCTTGGATCATATTTTGGTTTCATTTCCATATGTCTACCTCCTAAAAAATAAAAAGAACATCCATCCTATAAAAAATAGGACGGATGTTCTGTTCCGTGGTACCACCTATATTCAAGAAGAAATAATTCATTCTTTTCTTCAAGCACTTAAGTCTCTGATTAACGCTCATACACGCTTCTACCTACTTGTCGTCTATGTTTCAATAGAAGTTATAAAATAGGGCTACCTTCAGACTTAATCATTTACATATTCACAGCCACCATATGCTCTCTTTAAAATGATATAAACTTACTCTTCCCAAATAATATATTCTTTTACTCATTTATATTATAATGGATATTAAAATAAGTCAATGTATTGGAGATGAAATTATGAATGAATGTGCTTTTAACACAACTGATCCTATCTATATAGAGTATCATGATTATTATTGGGGACAACCAATCTATGATAGCAAAGAATTATTTAAGCTAATGGCTCTTGAATCACAACATGCAGGATTATCATGGTTGACAATATTAAAGAAAAAAGAATCGTATGAACAGGCATTTTACAACTTTGAACCTCAATTTATCGCACATATGACTGAACAGGATATTGATTATTTAATGAAATTCCCAAACATTATTCATAATCGTAAAAAGTTAGAAGCAATTGTGAGCCAAGCGAAGGGATATTTAAAAATTGAAAAAGACTATGGTAGTTTTAGTAAATTTTTATGGTCTTATGTAAATCATCAACCCATAAATATGGGTTATAAAAAACCTAGAGATCGTAAAAAAGTTGATCAAAGAGCTACTCAATTATCAAAAGATTTAAAAGCATATGGTTTTAAATTTTTAGGTCCAGTAACCGTGTTCTCATTCTTAGAAGCTGCTGGATTGTATGACTCACATCTTGAAGGATGTCCTTTCAAACCAAATCATGAGTGAAGCATAGACATAAGTTGCGCTGCGGATATTCAAACAATATGAGTTTTTCACGCATACTAAAAGTTTACAACGTTTAATTTATCTAGATTTTACTTTTAAGTAATTACAATTACTCGCAAATATTTTCGAAGTTTTATTTAAAAATGTATAACTTAAGTCATTAAAATCATTTATTATTTAATTTAACATTAATAAAATAACCAATTAGTGGCGCAATGACAAATAATATAAAAAATATTCTAAAAATGTGATAGCTTGAAATCATCGCTACATCAGCTCCAGTAGCCATAGCCACTAAAACTATTTGACTCATACCTCCTGGTGCTGCTCCTAAAAACAATTCATTGATGGATTCATTAGTAATCAAATGTATTCCTATTATCATTATAAACGTTGTGACTATGAGCATTATATTTTGAAAGGCTATTGCTATTGCAATTCTTCCCTTTAAATCACTCATTAAGTTGGCAATCTGTAATCCAATACGTATCATATAAATAAGTTGCGCTGTGGCTAACAACCAATGATCTAGTGAAAATGTTAAATGTGTTGTCATATTCCATATAATTAAAACTATTATAGGTGCTAATAATTGTTTAGTGGGGAAGTTAATTTTTGACATTCCTATATAGATGATTCCCACCATTGAGAATAAGATGATTATTTGCCATATATTTAAAGTCTGAGAAAGTGTGGGTACTTCCATTGTAGTATGATTCATTTCATGATGGTTATCCTGAAAAAAATACGAAATAAGTGGTACTAAAATAACAACAAATATTACACGTGATGTCTGTGTTAAACTCACAACTAATATATTTGCTTTCTTATTTTCTTCTGCCATCACTAACATTTGGCTTAGCGCACCTGGTATAACACTTAAAATTGCAGTTTCTAAATTTACTTGTGCAATTTTCTTAAAAAAGAATGCAATTATCAAAGCTAATAAAATTAGTAGGATAGTGACAAAAACGATAGTTAGCCAATTTTTACTTATGTCTTTAATCACTTGTTGTGTGAAGGTAGAGCCAATTTGAACTCCAAGTAGTATTAAACCAATTTGACTCAACCAAAATGGCCATCGTATTTTTAATTTTAATACTTTTACACATAATAACGCCGCTAATATTGGTCCAAACATAAATGGCAAAATCACATGTAACATTTTTAATAACAGACTTAACATAATAGCAATTAATAATATGATTAAATTATTAATAAAATTCCGCTTCAAAATACCACTCTACTTTCGTTAAAAGTAAGTCACAAAATTTCTAACTTTATTTAAATTCAAAGAGTAGAACAAAATGCATCTTAAATTCCTAGTCCACCATCGAACCCCAACTTGCCCTGTCTGTTGAATTTCTCAGTGAAATTCTTTTTGTTGGGGCCCCGAACCCCAACTTGCCCTATCTGTTGAATTTCTCAGTGAAATTCTTTTTGTTAGGGCCCCAAACCCCAACTCGCCTTGTCTGTTGAATTTCTAAGTGGAATTTACTGTATTGATGACATAACATAGCTTTAAAAGTTGATATAAGTGCATTTTTAATTCAGTTATAAACTACTTATAAGTTAAGAAAGTCTAGGACATTGACTTTTGCCCTAGACTCAATTAATTTAAATAATTATATTTTAAAATTATCACACAATACGACTTAATGCATTATCAAATGCTTGGATAGTTTTCTCAATATCATCTTTAGTATGTGCAGTTGATAAAAATGTTCCTTCAAATTGTGAAGGTGGTAGGAAAACACCTTCCTTAGCCATTTCTCTATACATATTACTAAATAATTTTAAATCACTTTTATTTGCTTCCTCAAAATTTGTTACAGGCCCCTCATTTAAGAAGTAACCAATCATTGAACCAGCGCGATTTACTGTGATTGGAACATTATGCTTAGCAAATACCTCTTTTAATCCTTTTTCAAGTATATCTCCTAGAGAATTAAAATACTCATAAGATTCAGGAGTAAGTTGACTCAATGTTTCATAACCACTAGTCATTGCTAAAGGATTACCTGAAAGTGTGCCAGCTTGATAAATAGTCCCAACAGGAGCAATGTAATCCATAATTTCTTTTTTACCACCAAAAGCTCCAACGGGTAAACCTCCACCTATCACTTTTCCTAAGCAAGTTAAATCAGGTGTTACACCAAAGTATCCTTGCGCACAATTATAACCTACACGGAAACCAGTCATCACTTCATCAAATATAAGTAATGCTCCATATTCATTAGTAATATCTCTTAAACCTTGTAGAAATCCATTCACTGGAGGCACTACACCCATATTTCCAGCAACCGGTTCAACAATAACACCAGCAATATCATCGCCATATTTTTCGAACGCTAATTTAAGTGAATCTAAATCATTATATGGCACCGTGATAGTGTTTTTAGCAATACCTTCAGGGACGCCTGGTGAATCAGGTAAACCTAGTGTTGCAACACCTGATCCTGCTTTAATCAATAAAGAATCACTGTGTCCATGATAACACCCTTCAAATTTTATAATTTTATTACGTCCTGTATAACCCCTAGCTAAACGAAGTGTGTCTAAAGTAGCTTCAGTTCCTGAGGAAACCATTCTTACTTTTTCAATTGAAGGTACACGGTCAATCACAAGTTCAGCAAGTTTATTTTCTTGAAGTGTTGAAGCGCCGAAGCTTGTACCTTTATCTACTGCTTCATGTAATTTGGATATAACTTGTTGATTTTTATGTCCCAGAATTAATGGGCCCCAACTTAGCACATAATCAATGTATTCATTTCCATCAATATCATATATTTTAGATCCTTCACCATGATCCATAAAAATAGCTGGTGTGTCTACTGATTTAAATGCTCTTACGGGACTGTTAACACCGCCAGGCATTAATTTCTCAGCTTGCTCCATTGCTTTAATAGATTTTTCAAAACTCATCATATGACCTCCTCAATTATCATCTATTTATCTAAATAACGACAGATATCTTTTGCAAAATAAGTAATTATTAAATCAGCACCTGCACGTTTCATAGATATCATTTGTTCCATAACAATTTTCTCTTCATCTATCCAACCATTTAACGCTGCTGCTTTTGTCATACTATATTCTCCACTAACGTTGTATGCTACGACTGGCACGTTCGTATTATTTTTTACATCTCTAATAATATCTAGATAACTTAAAGATGGTTTAACTATCATCATATCGCAACCTTCTTTAAGATCACTTTCCAATTCTCTTAATGCCTCTAATCGGTTTGCAGGATCCATTTGATAGGTTTTTCTATCCCCAAAAGAAGGTGCTGAATCTGCAGCATCTCTGAATGGACCGAAAAAGCTTGATGCATATTTAATACCATAACTCATGATAGGAATATTTTGATATCCCGCTTGATCAAGGCCTTCACGAATTTCAGCAACAAAACCATCCATCATATTACTTGGAGCAATGATGTCAGCTCCAGCTTCAACTTGAGAAATAGCTGTTTTTACAAGTAATGGAAGTGATTTATCATTGTCTACATCATGCGTATGATCGTCAATAACGCCACAGTGTCCGTGGTCTGTGTATTCACAAAGACAAGTATCTGCAACAATAAGTAAATCCTTATATAAATTCTTAGATATTCGTGTCGCTTCTTGAACAACTCCATTATGATCATATGCACCAGATCCAATGTCGTCTTTGTCATTTGGCACACCGAAGAACATGATTGCTCTAATACCTAAATCATATGCCTCTTTAATCTCTTCATGCAATAAATTTAAACTAATTTGGTATATGCCTGGTAGTGATTTAATTTCACTTTTTATATCATCTTGCTCAACTACAAATATTGGATATATTAAATCTTCTTTTCTAACATGAGTTTCTCTTACTAAATCACGCATTGTCTTAGATGAACGCAATCTTCTATGTCTATCAAATTTCATTTTGTTCCCTACTTTCTATTATTTTATCAATAAGTGAATCTAATGTTTGTTTATTTGCCACTTTTACAGATGTATTGAATTTTAAAATGGTCCTAGCAGTTTGCTTACCGATAGCAAAATAATGATCAAATTCAGGCACATTGTCCTCTTTGAAATAAAATTCAACTGCAGAGGAACTAGAAAAAGTCACTGCGTCTATTTGATGTTTTCTAACAAGAGACTTAACTTGACTTATATTTTTAAAATTCGGTACTGGTCTATATAAATCAATTTTAACGACTTCATTATATTTGCTCAATTGTTGAACTAATTTAGAACGTGCTTTTTCACTTGAGGGCAACAATAAATGTTGTTCGCTAATCTTAAACTCGTCCAAAAAGCCTTCTTGAGAAAAATCACGTGGCACAAAGTCGACACTAATACCTAATTCATTACAATACTGAGCTGTCTTATCACCTATAACAGCTACCTTTTTAACTTTAACGTTTTTTAAATAAGGATAAAAGTATTTTACTGCGTTTTTAGACGAAAAAATAAGCCAGTCGTAGCTATGATCAAGCAATTTTTCATTAAAATGAAGTTGTTTTAGTTGGATAAAAGGCTTATGGATAATATCAACTAAATGACTATGAACTTCATTCGTCTGCGTCATAACTATAACTGGTTTCATAAATTTATTTCACCTCTATAATAGAGTTTAGTATTATTCTGCTTCGTTTAATTTTTTAATTATGTCATAAGCACCTTGTTTTTTAAGTACTTGACTCACTTCTATACCCAATTTTACAGGATCAGTACCCAATGCTGTATGCTCATATCTTTCCTTACCATCTGGAGACATAATCAGTCCTGTAAATTCAATTTGGTTATCTTGAGCAATTGTTGCATATCCACCTATAGGAACCTGACAACTGCCATCCATTTCTGATAGAAAAGTACGTTCAGCAGTCACACATTGTGCTACATCATGATTGTGTACTTTAGATAGTAAATCTAAAAGTTCTTTGTCATCACTCCTACACTCAATACCAAGTGCACCCTGCCCTATAGCTGGCAGTAATATATCTCGATCAAGATAAGTCGTAACAATATTATCTGACCAACCCATGCGTTTTAATCCAGCAGCAGCTAATATAATAGCATCATAATCTTCAGTCTCTAATTTTTTTAATCGAGTATCAATGTTTCCACGAATCCACTTAATTTTTAAATGTGGGTATTTTGATAAAATTTGAGCGCCACGACGTAAAGAACTTGTACCTACAATGCTGCCCTCAGACAATTCTTGTAATGGTATATGATTTTTTGCTATATAGGCATCAAAAGGAATTTCTCTGTCAGGAATACATCCTAAGGTAAGACCGTCAGGAATCATACTTGGTACATCTTTTAGAGAATGAATCGCCATATCTATCTCTTTATTAAATAATTCATTTTGGATTTCCTTAACAAAAAGTCCTTTACCTCCAACTTTGGATAATTGTTTATCTACAATTTTGTCGCCTTTAGTTACAATTTCTTTTATTTCAATATCCAAAGACGGATCGATAAATTTTAATTTATCTATAAATTGTTGACTTTGTGTTAGCGCTAATTTACTTCTTCGCGACCCAACAATTAATTTACGCATACGTTAAATGCCTCCTCGATACCGGTTTTTTTATATGAAAAACAGGTTATTTCTTATCTAAAATGAGTTAAAAAGAATAAATTAATCATACACAAACAAAATAATATAATGTTAAAGTAGATAAGATTTCTTTGTGATATCCATTTTTTTATTCTAATGAAAATATAAACACCATATAATAAAGTAATAATTGTTGAAAATATTACTTTTGGATCTATAAATATTTGTTTACCGACTGCAAAGATACCCCATTGTGCACCTAAAATCGTACTTAATATAAGGATAATCCATGCAACAAGTGTTGAATAGAAAACGATGGTTTCTAAAGTAGCAACACTACCAATTCTAAAGTAATTTTGATCGAAATTTTTCTCCTTTAAATTTCGATATTGAATAATGTAGAGTAATGAATTTACAAATGCGATTGCAAAAAATGCATAACTTAATACTGCAAGTGCTATATGAACAAGTAATAATTCATTAATTACTGCAATTTGTTGAATTTGCGTTTGATAATGTTCAGGCTGAAAAGTATTTAAACTCATTAGGATAAATCCAATCAAATTAAGGAAAAAAACAGAAAAATTCATTACTTTAATCAAATTCAATATCAACGAAATTGATATAATAATCCAAGTTAAAGAGAAAAAAACGTCAAATATAGAACCTAGTGGCACTTGTTTAGTATGAATAAAAAAAATAGACAAAGAGATTGTTTGTAAAACCCAAACAATCCCTAATGAATAAAAACCTACAGTTCTAGTCTTATAATTTTTATTAATGAAATCAACAAAGTAACATATAATACTAAACAGATAAATCATTAATATGATTTCATGAAATCGAATTAACAGGGTTTCTTGCATATCATCACCAAATTAATATGCTTATTCAAAACTAAATATTCGATGCGCTAAGATTTCCTTTGCTCTACTCTCTTTTTCTAACTTTGCTTTTTCACGAGGATCTTCGGCTTCAATATCAAATATGTTTTGAAATAGCTCTAATTTTTCATTACTTTTTTTATCAGTACTTAATTCCTTAGCCTGTTTGATAGGATCTTTTAACATTTGATTGATAATACTTTTTGTATGTTTCGAAATGACTTTACGTTCTCTTTCAGAGAGATCTGGCAATTTACGATCAATACTTTCCATAGTTTCTGCTTGGATATTCATAGCTTTTTCACGTAAAGCTCTGATTACAGGTACAACACCAAGCATATTAACCCATTCGTTGTGTGAATCAATCTCCTCAGGTATTTGTCCTGCAATAGTTTCAGCAGCTAATTGACGTTCTCTTAAATTGGCATCTACCAAATCTTTCAAATCATCAACATCATAATTAAAAATATTTGTAATTGCATCAATCCCTGGTTCAATGTCTCGTGGAACCGCAATATCAATCAGAACTAATGAATCCAGTTTTCTAGTTTCTGAAATTGTTTTCACCATAGAATTAGTGATGATATAGTCTTCAGCACTTGTAGAACTAATTACTATGTCCGTTGTTTCTAATAAAGATGGTAATGCTGAAAGTGAATCATATGAAACATTGTGTTTTTCGGCTAAAATTTTAGCTTTAGATAATGTCCGATTAACAATTGTTACATTTGAAATTCCAGAACCTAAAAGATTTAAGAGTGATAATTCACCCATTTCCCCTGCTCCAATAACGACAGCATGTTTACTTTTTAATTTTCCAAATACCTTTTTAGCTAATTCAACAGCAGCATAAGAAACACTCACAGCATTATCTGCAATGTCTGTTTCACTGTGTGCTTTTTTAGCAAAAGTAATCGCTTGTTTAAATAAATGATTAAAAATCGTTCCAGTTGTACCAGTATTTTGCGCTAAGAAAAATGCATCGCGCATTTGTCCTAAAATTTGTGTTTCACCAAGCACAATTGAATCTAAGCCAGAAGTGACACGCAATAAATGTTCAACTGCATCGTCCCCCACTTTAACTTGCGACATATCTTTCATATCATCTACCTCAAATCCAAAAGAGCGCGCTAAAAATCTTTGTATATAATAACGTCCTGTATGAACTTGATCAACAATAGCGTATACTTCAGTACGATTACATGTAGATAAAATGACATTTTCTAAAATTGCTTTAGTTTCATATAAATCTTCATGTGCTAATCGTAAGGCATCATCTCTAAAAGCAACTTGCTCTCTTAATGTTACATCAGCTGTTCGATGATTTATGCTAATTGCAACAAAATGCATTTATAACGCCCTCCATATACTAACAATAAAACAAGTATAACACATTTAAAAAGATGTTTAAGTGGAATGCTTAAATAAATTAGAAAGATTATAATCTACATTCAATTTTTTGCCAAAATACCGACATTTTTTAATTGTGGTTAAAATACATTTCTCTAATTGAAAAAATTTATATATATGTTTCAATAAAGTTCCAAATTTCTTGCTGTTTACTATTTTTAATTGAAGAATAAC